>TARA_R110002051_G_scaffold86082_1_pt1 | contig 244121 bp, 220 predicted proteins | sample TARA_R110002051 | Tara Oceans TARA_R110002051 (sample SAMEA4397023) | marine metagenome | biome: Polar Biome; feature: [MES] marine water layer (ENVO:01000295) within the mesopelagic zone...; material: water (ENVO:00002006), including particulate matter (ENVO:01000060) such...
AAATGCGGGGGCTAGCACTTTTACAGGGAGTCATTGTGTCTATGTAGTAAAGTAAATTTTAAGGAAGTAGAGAATATGCCTGAATGGGGAAAGACTGCGACGTGGTTAATGTTAGTTACTGCTATCGTAGTGTTTTTGGCTGCTGTATTTGTAGTTGGTTCAACGATTGGGAGGCTATTCATATTAGGGGCTATTGAACTATCCATTCCCCAAATCGGAATCATTTGTGCTGGGGTCACTTCTGTTTCTGTTTTTGTACGTTGCGTTAAAAAATTGGAAGGTCGGGTAAAGAACGTGGGTGTGTAACATGCCACTTTATAAACAGCATGGATATAAAATTCAGTGGGTTTAACACGGGTATTCTAAAACAGATTGTAAGTAAAGTACTGCTAATAAGGTTTTCAAAATGGGCAATGAAAGTCATAACATGCACCTGCATTCATACTCACTAAGGTAGTTATGAGTATTGAAAAACCAACAATTTGGGGGAATGGTTCATACAAGCCTTCAGCTAAATGTCCTCAATGCGCATTGATAATGCACCTCAAAAACCAATGCCCACACTGTCATTATTGGTTAACTGATTTTGAAAAGCGGAAGCAGCAATACTTTTGGAAACAACAAAAGAGAGCTTCAATTCTAAAAGGTATTGTACTATTTCCTGCATTGCTCTTATTGTTGTACGTGGTTTTTACGTTATTTCTATACTGAGATAGCTATTTTGTATATTCACGCAAGGATGTTCCATGAATATTAGTGTAAATTTCATTTATATCGTTTTAATAGTTTTCTCCATCGCTCCAACCATCCTGTCTGTTTTTCTAGCTCGAAAACAAAAGCGCTCAATGTGGATTGCGGGTCTGGTCACTTTTTTTCTTGGCCTGTTCACATGGATAGGTAGTTGGATTTATCTTGGTGTTATGAATCTCATGCCTCCCAAACATGCAGCTAGTGAGTAGCCGTATAGCATCGCGCTCAACGTTTTACATGACCACATGAGCAAACCATTTGAGCACACGTCAATACGCCTTACACTTCGGCGTCTATCGGGCTAAAAAAGAGTGATAATTTTGCTTAGGTGAGTTATTGAAATATAGAAAGGATTAGAATGGTTACCCTGAGAGACTTCAATCAAAACGATATTGATAGGTTAGTGCACATCTTAAATGATGAGGCGGTCACCAAGTTTCTTTCTACTAAAATCCCTAATCCTTATACAAAAGAGGATGCGGCTTGGTGGGTTAATGAGGGCAGTCAATCTGGCATCATTAAAGCCATTTCTTACGACGATGTTTTAGTTGGTTGCATTGGCGTTAATCGAGGGCAGTTTGAATACGAGCGTTCTGGTGAGGTTGGCTATTGGCTTGATAAGCGCTATTGGCGTAAGGGCATAACAGCCGAGGCTATTCGGCAAATATCTGACTTTGTATTTACCCATACCAATATCGTGAGACTGTTTGGCGCTGTGTTTGCGGGTAACCACGCCTCTATGCAGTTGCTTTTGAAATCAGGCTTTAGCGAAGAAGCTATACTGAAAAAAGCCATTTATAAAAATGGAGGTTTTTACGACAAGCATGTTTTCGCGAAATTGAACTAGATTCATTACTGACTTTTTAACGCTATGTATAGTTAAAGAGCGCTTCTCAGGTAAAACCATAAAAGCTGTAGGGAAATAAAACACTTCTTTTAATACATCCCTAGCGAGCATATATCTCAGCCTTCGTTCAAGTAACAATATGATAACAACATGGGCTAATCACACGTAGTGATGGTATAAATAGAAATATTGTCACTGCGAGCGCCGGTGTGCTCGCCAATAACTTAAAAATTAAGGTGCTATTGTGGACTTTTTACTCAATATTTTAATTTCAGTTGGGTTTGTTATTTTTATCATTTTTATTGTCGGGTTGATGGCGGCAAAGAAGCTAAATTCGAAACAAGATTAACGGAGGCTCCCTCCCCCGTTATTACTGCTACTTATTGATAGATACCGCACTTAAAAAGGCGCAAATTTATCTTGCGGTTGAGATGGTACTGTCCACCTTTCAAGGGCATCAACATCAACGCTTTTTACACTTTGTGGTGGCATCTGACCGCGATTACCATACAACCAGAGTACGAAGTTGGTTCTTTCGCCACTGGTGATAGGCTGTGCCGCATGCGGTACGTTTCCACGGTGAAGCATAGCGCTGCCAGGCGTAAACGTTAGTGGGTTTACTTTCCCTGCTTTTACATCATAAAAATCCACTGTCGAACCCGTAAATGTTTCACCCGGAACGTTTAGATTAATATTTAACGTTACTGCTGACGCGTCGGTATGCGGTCTTATCGACGTATCGGTATTTGGCTGATAATGAATTGAAAAGCCAAAGGTTTGCGCGTCGTATCCCATAATTTCTGGAAACAACAATCGAGCGATAGGGCGCATATATGTGTCTAGCATAGTGCGATAAAACGCTTGGAAACTTGGCGCAGCCAAATAACCTTCTGAACGCTTATCTAGCATGGCACCACGGCGATTTAATACTATGCCGTACGGCGGTCTTAGTGCAATTTTGGCATCCCACACTTTTTCAAGATAGGCGCGTAACTCAACCAGCCTTTCAGGGTCGAAGAATTGGAATTGATACACGTCAGGTGATACCTCTTCTAATAGCGCTTTCACCTCTGTTTCTTTTTCAGGATTTTCCCACGCTTGCGTGACTGCGCTGCGTAATTTGGCATCTAGTAAAGAATCATCAAGGGTGAATAGGTTGTCTTTTTCACTGGCTTCCCACTCGCTCCACGCGTTGCTAAGCAACTCGTTATTTGAACTCCAAAACTGTTGCACGGATGGCGCACGATGAAGCATAGCCTCGCGGCTTGGTAAATCTAAAGCACGTGCTTGCTGTAATTGAGTAAATGTCATAATAAATTATCTCCAATGGCAAAATGGGGGCCAGGCGTTGTATTTCAAACCGGGCCCCAAACCTATGCCTATAATCTATTACACCTGATTTAGTTAATAAATGCGGCTATTCTGGAAACAGAATTAAGATTTAGAAGATAATCAAAAATGGATATTCGCTGCGATGATTTGCGATTTTCGCTTCAGTACATCAGTATTGTTTCCACCAGCGGTGTTAGTAAACTACATCGAATAGTTTTGGAAAAGGAGCATACCAATGAAGTTTCTTATTTTTTTAGGCACTGTTCGGGATAGCACGCCACCTAGGCCCGCTCGTCTTGGGGAGCGCGTGGCAAAAGCGGTAATGGCCTGTTTGCAGCTTCGCTATGACGAGCATGAAGTGGAGTTAATAGACCCATTAGATTATCCCTTAGACGCTATCTTTAAGCCCCATTTTGCCTATGCCAAAGGTAAGGCGCCTGCAGAATTAAATACATTGGCAGAGAAAATTGCCAATTGCGATGGTTATGTCATGGTTAGCCCCGAGTACAATCACTCTATGAGCCCTGCCCTTGCTAATTTGCTTAATCACTTCGGTAGCTCGTTATTTGCTTACAAGCCTAGTGCTATTGTCACTTATTCAGCTGGGCAATGGGGTGGTATGCGGGCAGCGGTAGGCATGCGTACTTTTTTGTCTGAGTTAGGCTGCTTGCCAGTGTCGGCTATGATTCATATTCCCAAGGCGCAACAAGTATTCGAAGAGAATGGTGAGATGTGTTCAGGGGAAGACCAGTCTTCGTGGTTTGATTACTTCACTCGTACTTTGAATCAATTGATGTGGTGGGCAGAAGCAGCCAAGCGCCATAGTGAAGATGTTAACCCTCATGAGGTGATTCAAAATTTTAAAACAGCACCGTCAGAGCGTAATGCGCCCTAAGGTAAAAAGCGCAATGCCTTCTAAATTAAAGAGGGCAATCGGGGCAAACTACCCAACCCGCACGTTGACGTGCTTTTAATTTGAGTTACTGCCGGTAAGTATGACGAAACCTATCTACATCGCTTTAGCTTTGCTGTATAACAAGCCTCTTCTTACCTTGTCGAGCGCACAGGAAACAAAATGAAAATATTAATACGTAATTTAGACAGACAAACTACACAAGAAGAGCTTGCGAGTTTATTCGAAGCTTTCGGTTCTGTGCAGTCTTGCACCATTGTGGTTGATGAAAAGAGCGGTGCCTCTAAAGGCTTTGGATTTGTAGAAATGCCTAAGCCAGGTGAAGCTAAAGCGGCCATTAAGTCGTTAAACAATCATGCGTTAGGCGATGCGAATATCCGCGTTAAGAAAGCAGAAGATAAACCCGAAACAAAGTAAATCCGATACAAAGAAAATAGTGGTAGTGCAAACCCTCCAGCATTGGTTCTCATTTTAAGTGGGATCTATATCAAGCTGGGGTCATATAAAGAAGTGAAGGTATGTATGAATATAGAAATCATAAAAGCAGATTATTTTGACGACGCACATAAGCAAGCTATTCCTTATTTGCTAAACGAATATGCGAAAGATCCTATGGGCGGCGCTGAGGCACTTTCTAAACATACCTACGACAACTTAGTCGATAAACTCTCTACACTACCCCATGCCTTTAGTATTCTTGCTTATGTTGACGGCAAACCCGCTGGGCTAATAAATTGCTTTGAAGCATTTTCTACTTTTGCCTGCAAACCACTTATTAATACTCACGATATCGCTGTGTTGCCAGCGTTCCGTGGTTTAGGGCTTAGCCAAAAAATGTTAGATAAAGTAGAGGAAATAGCGCTAGAGAAAGGCTGCTGCAAGATTACCTTAGAAGTATTAAGTAATAACACAGTGGCAAAATCGGCCTATGAAAAGTTTGGCTTTACCAGCTATGAACTGGCGGAAGGTGAAGGCCACGCGCTATTTTGGCAAAAGAAGCTAGGATAGCCTAAACGTGGAAAACGCACTTTTAATTATAACCACCGTGGTAGTTGGCCTAATTTGCGCCACGGCACTTATATTAGGCGCTATAGACTTACTTGCTAGGGCGTCTGAAATAGGGGTGAAAGGGCTTGTTCTTTACGTGTTGTGCTGGCTCTTGTTAAGCCCATTTATTGCAGCAGTTTCATTGCTGTAGGCTTTTACGTACTGTACAAGATAGTTGCACTTGCCTTCACAAAACGCACGCCATCGTAACTTGCCGCGCCTAGCTCAGTCTTAGCCAAACCTAAGTTCCAGCCTAGCCCCACTTCCACCAAACAAACAGCAGTAAAAAGCCAAACAAATACACCAAGCCTACATAGCTAAGCAATGTTACCCACCAGCTGGCTTTTGCATCTTCATGCAGCGAAGCACTTTTTACCAAACGATGATTTAGCCATGCAAACATGGGCGTGGTAACAAAGGCCAGTGTCATAGCAAAGCCTAACATGGCCAGCAGCGCAGATTTGAAAAACAGTACGATACTAAAACTAATGGCTGCCATAGCCAGTAGCACGGGAACGAATACTGCGTCACGCGCCATTTTCTTTGGTAATACCAACGAAATGGCTTCGGCAATCACGCGGGCATAGCCATCATAAACGGTTAATGCCGACCCGAATATACAAAGAAAGGCTACCACGGCAATAAGCCAGTGTGCCCAATCGCCAATGGTATTGGCGTAAAGGCTAACTAATTGCTGGGAAAAGCCTATACCGCCTGTTGCAAGTGTTTCGCCACTTCCGTGTAATACCAATGCGCCTAAGCCTAAAAAAAGTAAGGCTAGAATGGTGGTCACCGCATAACCTAGGTTAAAGTCGAACAAGGCATTTTTTGGCGTTACTGGTTGGTTTTGGCACTGGCGCCTTAACCATAACGACGTGATGCTAGATATCTCTATTGGTGCGGGCATCCACCCCATAGTGACCACTAAAAACCCTACGGTCGCGAGCGTCCAGGGTGATGGTGATTCAAAGCTAGGTGGCCTAGGCTCTAAATTCACCACTGCGGCGCAAAAGGCAGCGACGGTAGCCAACACCAGCACCCCCATGATGGCTTTTGCCACCCCTTCAAGGGCTTCAAAATGCCCTGCTAGCAATATAAACAGTATAGCCCCTAAAATAGCGGCCGACGCGATGGCAATAGAGACATTGAAAGGCAAAAAATAAGACAACAAACTTGCAGCAAATAACAAAAGTGCGGCGGCATTCACCACTGAAGCCAAGGCATTTAGGCACAATGCCACAATTAAATAACCCTTACCCATCTTATGGTAACCGAACTGCAAGGTTTGCCTAGTACTGATGGTATAGCTAACGCCTGCACGGAAAAAAGGGTACTTTAAAACGTTAACCGCCAGAATAAGTACCACCAACTGCCAACCGAATTTCGCACCAGCTTGGGTGGAGGCAACAAGATGGCTTCCGCCAACGGCGGCAGTGGCCATTAGAACGCCTGGGCCAAGTAACTGCACCATGCGCATGAAGCGTTGATAATGTGTGAGTGAAGTACTGTCGCTCAATCTTTTCCCTTAATCGCAAACTGCTAGAAGCGGTTACGGAGTATACCTATTCCCGTCACAAAATTGCGAGCTTCCAACAGTATTAGATTAAAATGAGTAAGAATTAGTACTTATTTAAAACGTATATAGCGCGCCGGTAAATACAAATTGGCTATCATCAGGGTAATCCCCTCGCTCGAAGCCGTCGCCTTTCAGCAGATAAGCCGCACCAATAGCTAGCCTAAGTGAAGGTTTTACCTCCCAACGCCATCTTGCTTCTAACTGTTGCCCAATGAAGTTATCTACAGACTCTGGGGCTTTTTGATACCACATGGCCTTATAGCTCACCATGATATTATGTTCTTTCGAAGGTTTGGTCACACTTCTCGCGCCCACTGTGTATAAGTTTTTTCGGGGCATAGCCTGATAAACATCTGTTGGGCCAAAATCGAAACGTCTTACACCATAAAGGCTATCAAAGTCGGTAATGGTATTATCTGCGCTATCATTGTCGCCGCTAATCGCGTCTATTTCCGCCCTTAGAAAGGTAAAGTCAGTGATTTTTTTACCCAAATTAGCGTGCACCATCCAGCTTTCTACATCTAGCTCAGTAGTATCACTTGCACTTGCGGTTTGGTGTGACGTGCCGGTTTGCCCAATCACTTCAATATTGGCTTTCCATAACTCTGCAAACGGTTTGGTGTACTCAACGGCAAGTGTATATATGTCACGATTTTTCGTGGCAAGTTTTTCAGAGTCTTCCTCTTTTAACCAGTAACTGTGAAGCTTCACGTTTTTATCTGGTGAAGTGACATATAAACCAAAGAACTCACGCTCACTGTAGCTTTTATCAAAAGCCCGTTCTGCGTCGGCCACTGCCCCGCTGTCGCTGGGTAATCGACTGACTGGCAGCAAGTAAAAACCACGGATGTTCCAATCGCTAACTTGATAATCTACCAGTACCCCATCGAATGCATTTTTGGTATTGCGGTACACGCCTTGTCCTATCAGCCTTCGACTGCCATGATCAAAGGTCACTCGTCCCGCCGTAATACCTTTTAAATATTGACTGTCTTGGGGCGTATAACGAGCGAAAAACTGTAAGGGCTCTAGCGTATTCACCTGCGCTGATTTTAACGTGGGGTCATTATCATCTAGCCATACGCGGGAGTCGGCTAACTCAAGAGTTACATTGAACACATCCCAATTAGCCTGTGCTTTCACTAACAGGCGAGATGAAACTCGTCGATTTACTTGGGCTCTATCTTCACTGGATGAAGGAAAAATAGGGTTATTGAGGTGTTCGTATTTAAGTCTATAAGAGCCACTAATATCAAATCTGGGGGCCTGGGCTTTCAAGGTCTGAGGTTTCAATGTTTTGATTTTCAAACTGTCAGCAGAGCTGATATTTGGGCTAGACGTAACACTTACTTCTGGAATGGGCTCTGCGCTGGCATTGGCATTGGCGGAAAACGCGAATGCGGCAGCCACAACAGTGCAGGGTAAAAAAAGATAAAACGCAACATTCTTAACTGGGTTTAGCCACCCATTTATACTACTGCATGTATACATTTACTGCTCTCTCGCTGGTTTTCCGCCGCTTTGGCAATGCTTATAGCTTGGTTAAAATACCAATTGGCAGACTAATCATTGAGCATATTCTCAACGCCTGAAGTAAATATGTGCATTGAAAGTTTTCCTTATATCTTTGGTATACACAGAGAGTAAATATATGTTTTACCTTACTTTGAGCTCACAAAAAAAGAGAGCAAGCTCTCTTTTTTAATAAAACTCTGGTATAGCCTTTACCGGTTATCGCATTGTCGCAAGTACTAAACCGTTAGCGCCTGTCGAAGTTAACCGGCTTTTTAGGATCTTGGTAAAAACCGTCTTTTAACAACCGTTTAAAGCGAGTTAGTTTCCCTTCTAATGTCAGTTCTTCTAAGCCTTTGTTGAAAAGCTCAATAAGAAGCCTGTCGTCATTTCTCCCCTTTGCTACCAGTAAATGCGTGGTGACGGTAGAGATAAACGGGTCGATAGTCATTACCGCTTGGCGCTGCTCTGCTGTAAAGTCTCGTTGAAGCAAGTACCAACCAGTAAGATCATCTATTGGAAATAAATCTATTTCACCGCTTACTAATGCCTCTAAATTCTCTTTGTCTGTAGCGTAAGTCGTTACTGTTGGGGTATTTTTAATATAAGTCGCTAGCTCGTTATTGTACAAATAGCCTTCTGTCACCCCCATTTTTTTGTCTTTAAGTTCGTCAAAACTCGACCATGACGCTATGTCAGACTTAGCATTTACATAAAAGACTAAGCTTTCGGCAGTGATAGGGTCGCTGTGCCAGAATTTCTCGCCTCTAGCGCGCACAAAATTACCGTAAGACAGTGCATCAAATTCGCCATTCAATGTGGCTTCTACCGCTTCATCCCACGGCATTGAGACAAATTCAACCACCACTCCGGTTTCTAAAAAAGCCTGTGAAATAATGTGGTTAATATAGCCGTTGTGCTCCATCTCTGAAGAGGTGTAAGGTGCATATTCAGTGGTAGCAATTTTAATTTTTAGCCAGGCATGCCCCCAGCTTTGCAGTGGGACTAACGCCAAAAGTAGTGTGAAAATAGCTAATAAACGCATAATCTTCCCTTAGAAATAGATACCTAAATTAATATTCAATCTGTGTGTTGTTTCTTGTCGACCACCTAGGTCTAAGCCCACGCCTGGACCGCCAGAAAACCACATATTTTTCCCTTGAATACTATCTACATAAACAAACAATTTGTCCCAGCCAAAACTACAGCCATTTATCCACTGCGATGAATCTCGGCCTGACGCTTCGTCACCCTGCGCCACACTGTACTCGGTATAACACGTAAGTGAGTTAATACGGGTGAATTTATAAGGTACGGAATACACCAAATTCGCCGAATATGTCGACCCATCGGCAGCCGCTAAGAATGGAAAGGTAAATGCAGAAAGCGAAATTCTATCGGTCGCTTGGCCTTCCGGTGCAGCTAAGTCGTACTCGTAATCAATGTATTGTAGTTCTACTTTAAAATCACCTTGCTGATGACGAACGTGAACGGCGTAAGCCGTCATGTCACCCTCTTCTAGTGTATCTAAATTTAATATATCGCCATATTGGTAAGACACACCAATGTCGGTAGTACTCCTAGGCAGCAGCTTCGCGGTATAGTTTGCACGTAAGTTGTATTGCCCATCTTCTTGGTTACGAAACTCACCATCATCGGCCACATCGAATGAGTAACGGCCAAATTCAGCGGCATCGTTATATTCATCATTCATGAAGTAAGCAGCTTGAAAGTCCCAATTACCGTAATCATGATTTATCTTAATACCGGCTTCATAGTCATCTTCAAAGCCTAAGTAGTAATTTACCGAAAACCAGAAGTTGTTTGAACCAAAGGGCTGTAAGCCGAAAGGAGTTTGGGTGATACCTGCGGTAATGTCGGTCGATTCGTCCCAATGGTAGGTAAGTTCGGCAAAGCGAATAGTGTCGAAATCGGTATTCTCGTACCATCGGTATTCTGCTTTATAGCTAAACTGATCTGACTCGCCAGCGACACCTAACTTAATAGATTCAAATTCGAATCCATCTCTTATCTCAGGTAGCTGCCAGTCTTGATGACCATAGTTAACCCGCACGTGGCCGCTTAAGGTAAAGGGCAGTTCGTCCGCCTTCACTGTTTGCGTATTGCAACCAAGAAGTACAGCTAAGGAAAGTAGTGGAAGTTGTCTGTTCATTCCTTGTCCTAATGTCAATTTACTCACAATGTGATGCACTCCATCATGGAAACCATTACTGTGATATATATTCCTTCAGTACAAATTATATAGAGTGAACCTTACAAAAAGATCATTGTCGTACACGAAATATGTAAAGCGCATTTGTCGATGAAGTACATTTCATTTGCGTTAAATAGTCGGTAATATTTCACAAAATTTACGTAAAACAAGATTCTATGCAGCATCACATTTCAGCTATTACCTTCCTTGTAGACAATTACGACAGTGCTATTGCCTATTTCACCCAAACCCTTAATTTTTCACTTACCGAAGACAGAGATAAAGGGGAAGGATCGCGCTTTGTATTAGTCACACCGAAAGGCAGTGCGACGTCACTCTTGTTAGCTAAAGCTAAATCGGACGAAGATAAAGCGATGATTGGAAAGCAAGCTGGGGGTAAAGTTTTTATGATTTTACATACCGATGACTTTTGGCGCGATCATCAATCAATGTGTGATAAAGGCGTTGAATTTTTAGAAACGCCGCGAGAAGAAGCTTACGGTACAGTAGCTATTTTTAAAGATTGTTTTGGCAATAAGTGGGATTTACTTCAGCCTGCGCCTGCCAACCTTAATTAGGTGTAACTACACCCTCTGGAGATTTGTTTTGTCCCCCATGAAGCGTTCAATCATTACCGACATTGTGGCTATATTAGCCATTGCGATACTCATTGCAACGGCGTTTTATGGGCTTGAAGCCAGAAAAGAAGTTATCTATTTATGTGATAACTTTACGCCAGGGGTATCGAAAAATAGTGTTGAACGACAATTAAATACCACCAATTTACTGGTATGGGATACCGAATTTTTAGCGGTTGGTAGCCGAATAGTGGCCTATAGCCCGCTAAACTTCGGCTACATGCACTGCCGTGTTGAATTCAACAGACAAGACATTGTGGTGTTTTCAGTGGTGGAATAACCCATTTTTCGCTCAGAAATAGTGCAATATTTACAAGTCAGCAACTTACCGTTTACTCTGCGGTTAAAAGTCGTAAAGCTGTGCGTACCAATAGATTTTAAGCTAAGCATGTTATCTAACCACAGCCCTGTATACCCTATCAGCGTAAACGTATAATTACAGCGTGTCTTATCAACTAAGAATCGCCACTTATGCAAAACTCCAATCACAGTGTTATCGAAGATATCTTTGCATTAGTTAGTGCCGGGTTATTCGTGGCATTTGGTGTATTTCTATTCCAGTCTCAAGATTTGATGGTGGGTGGCGCTGCGGGTATCGCATTGCTGGGGACTTACGCAATTGATATGGACTTTGGTGTTCTATTTTTCCTAATTAACTTGCCCTTTTATACCCTTGCTTGGACTCGCATCAGCAAGCGCTTCACATTGAATACGTTTATTTCTGTGACCACGGTATCGGTCTTAACTGAGCAGATCCCAGCCTTCGTCGACATTTCTAGCATTGATCCTATTTTTGCTGCCATTTTTGGTGGCTTGCTTATAGGCGTGGGCATGCTGATTATGTTCAGACATAGCTCTAGTTTAGGCGGCTTGGGTATTTTAGCGTTTTACCTGCAGTCTCGATTTAATGTGCGCGCAGGTACATTTCAACTTACGGTAGACAGCGTTATTCTGCTTTGCGGGCTTTTCTTTATTCCATGGCATTTAGTGCTTATTTCGATTCTAGCCGCGTTCTGCTTAAATATGGTCATTTCGTTAAACCATCGCCCAGAACGTTATATACCTGCGAATAAAGAGAGTGAAAAGTCGCCTGAAAAAAAGGGGCCTAGCGTGCAGTCGTGTGCAACAGTAAACACTAATCTACACGCTCAAAACAACTAGTCTGTTAATTTTTCGCCTGCGCTAAACGTAAAAAACCCGGCCATATCAATGCCGGGTTTTTATATTATTCCTAACGTAACGCTTTGTATCCTTGTCGCTACCCTACTGCTTTTTTCTGCACAGGCTTAAACGGTCGACTTACTAGTCCTCGATTCACCCTAGGGCGAGAAAACGAAGTACGCATACAAACCTCACTTACGTGATATACCCACAACAGTCGAAGATGAAATATTCATCTCAATACTGAAAGTGGGACGTTAGTATAGGCACAAGCGAGTGAAAAACACCCCATTGTTTCGGTGAATGGTCATTCATCAGCGCATTTACAAGAATGTAAACTACTGTAAGTACTAGCGATATTTCACTATGCGAGGTACACGGGCTGATACTCGGGTTAACAATTCGTAATCTATGCTACCGGCAGCTTCTGCCACCTCGTTAATAGGTACATTCTCACCCCAAAGTTCTACCCTATCGCCAATGTTAACGTTCGAAATATGGGTAACGTCGATGGTGATCATGTCCATAGACACACGCCCTGCTAGGCCAACGCGCTCGCCGTTTACGGCAACAGGCGTACCGTTAGGGCAATGTCTTGGGTAACCATCAGCATAACCAATACCTACCGTAGCAATGCGGCTATCTTTTTGCGCCACCCAGTTTTGACCGTAACCAACCGACTCGCCTTTTGGCACATCGCGAAGGGCAATAATACTAGAACGTAACGTCATGGTAGGGGCTAATGCCACATTGGCCGTATTTGGCTGGCCGCCGTAAACCGCAATGCCTAGGCGGTTCCAATCGCCACGGCTTTGTGGCCATTCAATGGTGGCCGGAGAATTAGCGATACTGACAGGAAGCGCTAACTGTGTAGCTATCTGTAAAAACGCACTAAGTTGCTTCTGCGTGAAGTCGTTACTGGTGTCGTCTGCACAGGCTAAATGAGTAACTAGCACGGTATCTTGCGTAATAAGCGACGCATATTGCTTAACAATACTCGGTAGCGTGTTCAGCACGAAACCCAACCGATGCATACCACTGTCGGCTTTTAGCCAAATAGTAGGCCGACGGTCTTCAGGGCAGGCTAACATCCATTCTAATTGCGCTTGATTGTGCATTACTAGAATACAGCCATGTGATGCAGCCATAGCGCACTCTTTAGCTTGGTGTGCACCTTCTAACACTACGATAGGCGCTGTTATCCCTGCCTCTCTAAGTGCAATAGCTTCTTCAATAATTGCCACTGCAAACCGAGGGGATACATGTTGTAGAATACGTGAAACGTTAACTGCACCATGCCCATAAGCATCTGCTTTTACCACCGCCATAGAACGGCTTGTAGGGGCTAATTCTGCTAATAGTTTAAAGTTACTTAAAATAGCATCAGCGTGAATAATGGCTTGGGTTTGACGGCTCACAGTAAACAGATAATCCTTTGTATTTGCATAGGGGCAGAGTGTATCACGAGTTGAATGAAATCGAATTCTCGGTACACAAATTTATGAACGCACGTACGAACTATGCTTCTGTTATCTTTTGCCCTATGGAGCACGCCTTGTTGGTTTGCGCCTCTCTGGTTTACGCTACAGGTTCGCCACATTATAATGCGTTGTAAATATGGTTAATTTGCTCTTACACATATATGCAAATTCAGTATGCTAGCCAAGACCTCCAGCATGAATGTATAGCAAATTAACTCCCATTGTCTTTCGTAAGGTATCACCATGCAGCCCACCGACTCATCACGCAGTATTCACCACCTCGCTAAAGATTTAGAACGGGTAGTGTCTGAAGGGCGAAACCCCAATACTGTAGATATTGATACCCTTTCCACAGAAGGAATGCTGGCGCGAATTAATCATGAAGACGCCAAAGTTGCCCCAAGTGTGGCAACCGAAATTCCTGCCATCGCCAAAGTGGTAAACGCCGCTGCACAAAGCATCGCAAAAGGCGGGCGACTCATTTATATAGGCGCGGGCACCAGTGGCAGGCTAGGTATTTTAGATGCAGCTGAATGTCGGCCAACCTTCAGTGTGCCAGATGGGGTTGTAATCGGCATTATTGCTGGCGGCGAACGAGCGGTTTTACACGCAGTTGAAGGGGCAGAAGATAATCGAGAAGCCGGCAAGCAAGATGTTATTAATATTACGCTTAGTCAACACGACACACTGGTTGGGTTGTCAGCAAGTGGGCGCACGCCTTATGTTTCAGGCGCCCTTGCGTATGCGCAATCTATTGGCGCGGCTACTGCGGCTATAGCCTGTAGCCCAAACTCGGCCATATTTGAACATGCCGATATTGCCATTTGCCCAGTGGTGGGCCCCGAGGCACTTACCGGTTCAACAAGAATGAAATCTGGCACTGCGCAAAAGCTGGTACTTAACATGATAAGTACCGCTACCATGATCAAGCTGGGCAAAACCTTTGAAAACTTAATGGTGGATGTCAACGCAACTAACGAAAAGCTAAAAGCCCGCGCCCTACGCATTGTGATGCAAGCCACTGAATGTAATGAACACGACGCCGCTACCGCGCTAAAAGCATCGAACAACAATGCAAAGCTGGCTATCTTAATGGTGCTAACGGGGGCTAATGCCGACGACGCGGCTAAACAATTGGTGGCCAGCAATGGCTATTTGCGTCACGCTGTAAAACAACCGCTTTAAAAGGCCACCTTCATAAATGCCTATCAAGTCGCTACTTACATTCGTTTTGCTATTAAGCGCTGCTATTACTTTTAGTACGCCAGGCTATGCCAAAGTTCATGAGGAGGCTGACGTTGCCGAACGTAGGTTACAAGTGGGCGCAGCGCAATTTGAAGAATACTTGCCTTTACTTGAAGGCAAACGAGTCACACTGGTAGTTAACCAAAGCTCGATTATAAAAAACTCAACGATAAAAAGCTCGGGTGTAAAAAACAGTTCGTTGGAGCCTATTCACTTAGTCGACGCGTTGCTAAGTCGTGATATCAATGTGGTGAGTATTATGTCGCCCGAACATGGCTTTCGCGGCAAGGCGGGAGCGGGTGAAAAAATAGATAACGATGTTGATGCTAAAACGGGTCTTCCTATTCACTCCCTTTACGGTAAAACGAAAAAGCCAACGGACGACATGTTAGCCAATACCGATATTTTGGTGTTCGACATTCAAGATGTAGGGGTGCGTTTTTATACGTATTTAAGTACCTTACATTACGTGCTGGAGGCCGCTGCTCAGGCGCATATTCCTGTCATAGTATTAGATAGGCCCAACCCTAATGGCACCTTTACTGATGGCCCTATTTTACAGCCTGATTATGTATCGTTTGTAGGCATGCACGCCATTCCTGTATTGCACGGCATGACGTTAGGCGAGCTCGCATTAATGATAGTGGGTGAACAGTGGATTGCGACCGATGCCATTGATGCGAAACAGCCAGCGCAGCAGCAATCTAAGTCGCTGGCGCATCAAACCAAGCAGCAGGCGCTGTTAACGGTTATTCCCGTGGCAAATTATCATAAACAAATGCCTTACTCTCTGCCTGTTGCCCCCAGCCCGAATCTACCTACTGATGCTGCCATTGCCTTATACCCCACCCTTTGCTTTTTTGAAGGCACGGACGTAAGTGTAGGAAGAGGTACACCGCTTCCTTTTCAACTTATCGGCCACCCTGTGGTAGCGCTTGGCGATGAAAGTATAGACGTAGCTGCTAACCAAGCAGCCCCATCCCCTAAACACAATAACACTGCCCTGAAGACTTCGTTATTCGTAGATGCCCCCTTTTCAGGAATAGATGTTGAGATCCTACTTAGCGCTTATGCTCAGTTTAAAGAAGAAGGCATTACCTTTTTCACTCGCCCAGATTTTTTCGATAAGTTAGCCGGAACGGATTCACTCCGACAGGCCATTATCGCGGGGAAAACCAGCAACCAAATACAAGCAAGCTGGGCTGAAGGCTTGGCTACATTTAAACAGCTTCGCGCTCCCTATTTGCTATATCCGGCAACGGCTTCTGAATTACCTAGCGAAGGAAAAGGCAGCGTTGTAAACCGTAAATTTCAAAGCGATGACGCCAAATGAATAGCCACAATACGCCGGAAAAAGCTCAAACCGAGATAGCAGTGGATCACGCAACTGATAACTTTCATGCCTTTTTAACGGGCATTAGTGAATGGTTAGCGCCTGAAAATATTATTGGCGATAAACCTAGGCTAATTGCCCTTGCTACTGACGCCAGCTTTTACACCAAAATTCCTAAGTTAGTCATAAAAGTGCCGAGTATTCACGTTATGTGCCGCGTATTAGCAATGGCAAATCGCTTAAATATTGCCCTGACATTTCGAGCGGCGGGCACCAGTTTATCTGGTCAAGCAATTACAGACTCGGTATTGGTCATGCTAACCCCAGATTGGCAACAGTATGAGGTAATAGATAACGGCGAAGCAATATCATTAGCGCCAGGGGTTATTGGCGCAAAAGCGAATCGAATATTGGCAGGCTATGGCCGAAAAATTGGGCCAGATCCGGCTTCGATTAACGCCTGTAAAGTGGGCGGCATTGCAGCGAATAATGCATCGGGCATGTGCTGTGGGGTGAAAAACAACTCGTATCACACTCTGCGTCACATTCACGTATTGTTGCCCGACGGCAGTGAAGTCAATACCGCTGATGCACAAAGCATTTCCGCGTTTGAGCAAAGCCATAGTGTATTGTTAGCCTCTCTTGCTGCGCTTCGCAACTCGCTACTAGCGAATACAGCATTGACTGAAAAAGTACGCTATCAATATCGCCTTAAAAATACTATGGGGTATGGCCTCAACGCCTTACTTGATTATGACAACCCGCTAGATATTTTTACACACCTAATGATTGGTTCAGAAGGTACATTGGGCTTCATTGCTAACATTACCTACAACACCGTACCTTTGCCTCGGGCGCGAGAAACCGGGTTGTATTTATTTGAAAACTTCAAAGACGCTTGTGCAGTTATTCCTGCGCTAAAAGCCTGTGATGTAGATGCTGTAGAGTTGATGGACGCCAGAGCATTGCGCGCCGTTGCGCCGTTGCTAGACAAGGTGGTGGTTAGCAAACGCAATATTAGCAATCCAGATGCTGTTGCCCTACTTATTGACGTGGGTGCCCCGTCACAGGCTGAACTAGATAGTACGCTTAAGACGGTGCGCAAAATTTTAACCCAGCCAACAGTGGGTATAAGTAAAGAATATGAGCACCCACCTAAACAAGAGCATAAGCAAGAGCAGAAGCAAGGCCAGCCTCTGCAAGATTTTACCGCAGAGCCCAACATCATCGAAAACTTGTGGAGCATTCGAAAAGGGCTATTTCCCGCAGTAGGCGCAGTAAGGCCCACTGGTACCACGGTCATTATTGAAGACGTGGCCTTTCCATTAGAAAGTTTGGCCGATGGGTTAAATGCGTTAGTCGCCTTATTCGAAAAACACGATTACCACGACGGCATTATTTTTGGTCATGCACTCGATGGCAATGTGCACTTTGTGTTTAGCCAAGGTTTCAATACCCCAAATGAAATCAACCGCTATCAGGCCTTTATGGCCGATATAAGCGTGCTAGTGACACAGCGCTTTGCGGGGAGCTTAAAGGCCGAGCATGGAACGGGGCGTAATATGGCGCCGTTTCTTACTGCACAATGGGGTGATGAAGGTGTGGCGTTAATGCGCGCGCTAAAAGACATTATCGATCCTAAGGGTATTTTAAACCCAGGGGTTATTTTAAATGACGACCCTCAAGCGCATATTACTCACCTTAAGCCGATGCCTGCAGTACAAGACACGGTAGATGCCTGTATTGAGTGCGGCTTTTGTGAGCCTCAGTGCCCCTCGCTTAATTATACGTTGTCGCCCCGTCAACGTATTGCATTAAAGCGCCGACAAACGTCTTTGACAGAACCTGCGGCTGTTAATGAAATTAACGAAGCGTTTTCACACCTAGCCGTAGATAGCTGTGCAGCAACGGGGCTATGCGCTAGCGCTTGTCCGGTAGGCATTGATACTGGGCAGTGGATAAAACAAATACGTGGCCAGCGTACTAGAGGTTCTGCGACCAAATTAGTCAGTGATCTTGCCGCTAAACATACCGATAAGGCGTTATCAATTGCACGTTTTTCACTAAACATCGGCCATAAAGTAAAAGGGGTAATTGGCGAAAAGGCATTTAATTCTATTACAGGTGCACTACATTTACCCCAGCTTCATAGTGCTGTTCCCCAAGCTTCGCAATATAACAAAAATACTTCGCAGTATAAAAACGAACCAGATTTTAACGCTACTACTCACGCTAATGAAACAGCTTCTGAAGCACATAAAGCGACTGAAAAAGAAGCTGGGTACATCGCCGAGTTACCTACCCATTTAGGGCAGCAAAACTGTTCTGAGAATACCGCTGGGAAAGTGACTGAGAAAATGGCTAGGAAAGCGCTTTCTGAGGCGCTTTCTCAGACGGTTTCAAAAGTAGTTTACATGGTAAGTTGCCCAAGCAAAGTTTTCGGTGGCAACGCTAATGAAAAAAGTGTTATTCAGGCTGTGGTCTCTTTGTGTGAAAAAGCCAACGTGGAAGTGGTGTTCTCTAGCGCAAAAGACCATTGTTGTGGCCAGCCTTGGGATAGTGAAGGTGAAGCAATCACCGCGAGAGATAAACTCGCGGCGTGGACACAAGAAGTTTACACACTTTCAGAACAAGGACGCTGGCCTGTCATCATTGACAACAGCGCTTGTGCTTATAACGTAACTTCAAAAAACACCAACAACTCAGACTTCAACAAAATAGAGATATTGGAAGTTAGCAAGTATTTACTTCAGTACATTTCACCTCGGGTAAAGGTGGTTAAAACAGATGCCCCTACAATGCTTCATATTGGATGTTCAAGTACTAAGCTAGATTCAGGGGTTGCTATTAACGCGTTGACGAACCTTTGTACTTCAAACGTTATTGTTCCTACTGACATCACCTGTTGCGGCTTTGCGGGTACTAAGGGCTTCACTAATCCGGGTTTGAACCAAAGTGCACTGGCACCGCTTGCCAGTCAGGTGCCTGAAGATTGTTATAGAGGGGTATCGAATAGCGCAACCTGCGCGATTGGTTTAAGCCTGCACAGTGGGGTGATTTATTCACACATCGCGGTGCTGCTCGACGAGGTCAGCCAGCCGCTTTTCTAACGTCGCTTTGTGTGTTTTCAACTGTTCTTTTTCGTCACCCTCTGCGGTCTCAAGTTGCTTGCTGATAGCCACAATTTGCTCGGCTAATCCTTCTCGATTTTTCTCGTGCTGCTCAGCCTCTTCCGCTTTATCAAAAATGATGGCCTCGGGATTAGTTTCCTCATCTTCCTGAGAAGCAGCTGCCTCTTTTGATGAGCCAGGTTGCCGAGGAATCATTTGCACACCGTCTACTTGAGGCCGCTGATTCATGAAGGTCGGTGAGACAATTTCAATGCCCGTGTTATGCAATGCATCAAGCACCGATTTGTGTAATCGCGAGCGCGCACTTAGCATGCTTTTCACTTCTTTAAGCAAGCCTGCAACTCGGTAGCTTACCGAGAAATCTCCTAAGGAGATCACTTGAACGAAAGGGTCTTCTAATTCAGCATTGGCCGCTGCAGTTAGTAAGTGCTTCTCAACCTCTGAATGGTGAATATCGTATCCTAAACTTAAATCAACCGAGACAATCGCACCTGAGGCACGTGTTACTCTCACCGGTGTGTTCACCATTAGGGTGTTTGAAAAAGCAATTAACTCACGAGTTTCGGTTTGAATTTCCGTATCTAGTAAGCCCATCTCAGCTACCCTTCCGCTGTAATCTTCTACGCGAATAAAGTCTCCCACTTTGAACGGTTTATTTACCCGTAATACCAAACCCGCCATCAAATTTCCCACCATGGTGGTAGATGAAAACGCGATGACACCGGATAACAAAACGCCAATTAAGGCGATCACCTGATTGCGCGTACTTTCGTTCACCGGAAGTGCCATGGAGATGACGACCAAACCTACAATAGTAAGTACTAACAAAGTAACTTGGCGTGGCAATTTTTCTTCACTGGTTAAGTGAGATTGTCGCGCAAGTAGCACGTAATGAAGTGCACCTAGCCCCAATACCACCAGTACAATTGCTAGTACTAGCGGAATAAAAGGCATGAGAAAAGCCACCACTGTATCCACACTGAAACTCCATTTTATTCTTATTGCCAAGTCACACTTAACTTAGTGTTTCGCCGTATGGCGTCGTATTTTTACGTTACTTTGTTTTTAGTTTATTAGCACGAATCACTGTAAACCACTAAACTTAATTATTTATTATCAATAATTTACACGCAACATCGATTATTTGAATTTCTACTAACTGGCCGGCGCTATAACACTAACACTAACACTAACACTACTCAGATGCGCCGCTCCACTGAACAGGCACATAGTCGTTGGGTCTGTTCAGGCCTAATATGGTTTCTATTAGAGCATCAAAAATAGGGCTATATATCTCACTATCTACGTTGTAACTGAATGTAGCAATAGCGATATCGGTGTGCGGCTGCATTTCTTTAGCTATATAGGGCATACGAAGCGGCACTAAAACCGTGGTAAGCCCTTGTTTTTTAGCTTGTTGCAAGGCTGATTTAGTAAATCTATGCACATCATCTAGCGGTGCCCTTGAAGCCATCGCTTCTTCATTATCGAAGCCTTTCATCTCATAAACGGCATGTTGCGGTGAGATATCCCCCACGATTAACAGGTCAGCTTGCTTCAATGCATATTCGAAGGTGGCTTTGTTTGGCAGCTTAGTAAGCGGCAGGCAAGCCATTCCCAGCGTGGGCGCAATACTAGTCAAACTTTTTTCAAGCGCTAAACACCTAAGCGCATCAGGCATTAACGCCAGCCAGGTTTTCTGAGTAACAGGGAGTTTTTCGGCGCCATAAAGTGATGTGATCGCCGCCCTAGAAAGCGCTTTCTCAATTTGAATATTACGTGTTTTTTTAACATTATTCTGTACGTCTGAAACCCGCCAGGAAAGCGCTTTCTCAGCGTACCTATTCAGGCTAAATTTAGCTTTAAGCAACGCAATGCGTTGTACGGAAGTTGCAAGCTGTGTTGAGGGCACTTCACCACTGCTTATTCGCTTACTTACCTTGCCCATTAATGCAGCAAACATGTTGATATCTTGTGGCGTTCTAATGGTGAACGGCATTAAGGCAATGTCGGCACCCGCTTGATAGGCTTTTATCATGGCATCTTCTGGTGAGAAGTATTTAGCAATGCCCGCCATATCTAATGCATCGGTAACAACCACGCCTTGGTAACCCAGCTCGTTTCGCAATACATCGTGGAGAATCTTTCGTGACAAAGTTGCGGGAATGGTCATCTCCCTTCCCTGTTTGTCTTTGACGGTAGTGCTATCTAATGATGGGTATTGGATATGCGCACTCATCAACATACCTGGCGGGTTTCCACCGCTGATAATTCGGCTAAAAGGTAATAGGTCACCTTTTAGCGCTTGCGCTTTTGAATGCTTGACGTTGGGCAGGCCGGTGTGGCTATCTGTTTGTGTATCGCCATGACCAGGAAAATGTTTAATAGCACTTATTACACCACTTGATTGCAAGCCATCTACAAATGATTGCCCTAGTACCGCAACATCGCTAGGTGTTTCGCCAAAACTACGTACATTAATGACTGGGTTTTTAGGCTCACTGTTAATGTCTACGGACGGGGCGAAATTTGTATTTATCCCTAAGGAGCTCAAACTACTACCAATGCCCTTCGCTACGTTTTCGGAAAAAGCCGTGCCGTGCTGATAGTAGCTTGCCCCTATTGCCAAATTTCCGGGAAAAGGCGTGAGCATAGAAGAAGGTAAGCGAGCCACTCTTCCCCCTTCTTGGTCTACAGCAATAAATAGCGGTGGCAGCTTCGCTTTTGCCATGGCCTGTTGCATGGCGTAGTTCAACGCTATTAGCTGCTTGTTGGTTTTAATATTTTCAGAAAATAAGATAACGCCACCAATGTTGTGGGTGATGAGTAAGTCTTTAAGCGCATTTGGTAGCGTGGTTACCGGCTTTTTACATGCTTTCGAGCTAGTGCCATCATCGCAGTAGAATCGAAAATCTAGAATGATTTTTTGGCCAAGAGATTTTTTTATCTGTTCATGCTGGTTTGATTGGTTCGCATAAGTACTAGGCAACAGTAAAATGCATAGACTAAATAAAAAAACGCGAGATAAAACGGTTGCTAACGAGGGAATAAGGCGCAAATAAGATCCTAGGTAATTATAGATTTTTTAACAGTTAACGGTGTACTTATAACGATAAGTTAAGCTTTGATACGCATAATAATTGCCATAGTATCAAAAACCAATGCATACAGAATAAATACGTGTCATTCTGTGGAATTAACCGTGTGCTCTGCGGTACGCTAGTCGCTATTGCTCACATTAATGCATATGAATGGCTAATAGATGTGCAGTTTACTAGCAAGTCGATGGTTTCACATTCTCGAACATCGACGTTTCGATTTAGTATCAACGTACAAGCTCAGATATTCGCTCTTTAAGCGAATGGCAGTATTTCACAATAATAAAGTATGGAAAGTAGTATGGATTGGGTATCAATTATCCCCCCATTGGTTGCGATCATTGTCGTATTCTGGAAAAAAGAAGTTATCTTGGCATTGCTATTAGCGGTGCTGTGCTCTGAAGCACTTATTTTGTTAACTGCAAGCCCCGCCACCAGCTTTCTTGCGCCAATAAATGCTATAGAACGCGTAGTCGATACCGCTTCCAGCCCAGGTAATACCCGAGTCATTCTATTTTCTGTATTAGTAGGCGCGCTATTAGCATTTATTCGCGACTCTGGCGGAGTAACGGCTACGGTTAACTACTTAGTTGGTAAAGGGGTAGCTAAGAATAAGAAACAAGTTGGCAGCCTGACTATGTTTACCGGTATTGCGGTATTTATAGAATCGAATTTAAGTGTGCTAACGGCAGGTATTTTTGCCCGAGGGTTATTCGACCGCTTCGGCATGAGCCGCGCCCGCTTAGCGTATATTATCGACTCCACCAGCGCACCAGTATGCATACTCATTTTACTCAATGGTTGGGGTGCATTCATATTAAGCTTGCTCGACACCTACGAACTGCCAGCGTCATCAGCCTCAATATTATGGGGCAGCGTGTTTTTTAACTTCTACGCTATTTTTACCTTGCTAATTGTGGCTTACACCATAGCTGCAGACAAAGTGCACGGCCCATTGGCAGTGGAAGAGAAAACCCTATCGAAGACAGACATTCCCCAACAAACAGAAACGGCCACCAAAGCGCGTTACATGTTAGTGCCATTGCTTACCATGGTATTAAGCATGGTGGGCTTTATGTTTTGGACCGGTAATGGCACTTTATCTGAAGGCAGTGGCAGTAAATCTGTGCTTTATGCCACGGCACTTGCCACCGCTATCGCTTATGGTCTTTTACTTTGGCACAAACGCTTTACCCATAAAGAAGCCGTGGAAATCGGCTTTAAAGGCATGGGGGAATTGCTTCCCCTCGTCACCATTGTGCTGCTATCTCTTACCTTAGGGAATAGTTTAAAAGACTTAGGCACTGGCGTATTTGTTGCCGGTGTGGTGGGTGAATACCTACCCCTTGTTTTCATCGTACCTATGTTGTTTATTGCAGGGGCGGTAATGTCGTTTACCACAGGCACCTCGTGGGGCACATTTGCCATTCTTATCCCTATTGGCGTGCCACTAATTCAAACCCTTGGATTACCGCCTTCGTTAGTAGTTGCAGCTATTTTAGGTGGTGGTATTTTTGGCGATCACTGTTCGCCTATTTCCGACACCACTGCCGTATCGTCGTTAGCCGCTGGTTGTGACGTATTAACCCATGTAAAAACCCAGTTTCCTTACGCGCTTGTGGCAGGCGGGTTAACTTTGGTGGGTTATCTTATTGCTAGCATTATTATGATTGGCTAGCGGGAATTACGACAAGCTTGCGCTAGGTCTATTTTTCACAATTCTGATAATAAGTTTTATCTAAGTTTCTCAATTTTAAGGAGTTAGACGGTGTTGAAGAAAACGTTTTTTCTGTTCTCATTTGTAATTCTGACAGCGTGTAGTCAAACAGGCGTTGAAGTAACGCAAACTCAACAGCAAGCCGTCGCGATGCCCGATACTTTTAGTGCCGACGCCGCATATGCTGTTTTAGAAGACGGCGGTAATGCGGTAGATGCTGCCATTACGGCGCAGTTTGTGCTGGCAGTGACTTTACCTGAAGCAGGTAATGTGGGCGGCGGAGGCTTTATGACCATTGCGTTTGAAGGCATCACTGACTTTCTTGATTACCGTGAAATGGCACCGTCTGATGCACACCGAGATATGTACTTGGATGACGAGGGGGATGTGAAACCTTACGAATCACTTTTTGGCGCGAAAGCAGCAGGTATTCCAGGCACGGTTGCCGGTATGTGGGCTGCCCATCAGAAATACGGCAGTTTGCCGTGGAGTCGCTTAGTAGCACCTGCGGTTGAACTTGCTGAAAATGGCTTTTTAGTGCCTGAAAAACTTGCTAGCAACATCACTCGATATTTAGCTCGTACCCGCGAACAAGGATTAAACAGCAACTTTGCTAGTTACTTTGAACAAGCTAAAGCCAATACAATATTCAAGCAACCTGAATTAGCCACTACGTTAAAGGCGATTCAACAGCATGGCCAATATGGGTTTTACCAAGGCGAGGTTGCTGAGAAAATTGTTTCCTTTATGCAAGAAAACGGTGGGCTAATTAACCACACCGACCTTGCGGCTTATAAAGCCGTATGGCGTAAACCTCTTGAACTGAATTGGCAAGGGTTCACACTAGTTACAGCACCACCACCAAGTTCAGGCGGCGTGGCGGTAGCCCAGTGGATTGGTATGCTTGAAAGCTATGGAAGCAATCATACACTGCCAGATCATAACAGCGCGGAATACCTGCATGTTATGTCTGAAATTGGTAAACGCGTATTTGCAGATAGAGCAGAATACTTAGGCGATCCTGACTTTGTTGAAGTCCCTGTAGCTAAGCTTGTTGCTCCTGATTATATCAAAGCCCGCGCTGCGCTTATTCAACCCAATAGTATTTCAGACACGCCAAGTGTTAAACCTGGCTTGAAAGAAAGTGAAGATACCACCCACTTTTCTATTATGGATAAATGGGGCAATGCTATTGCCAACACCACCACTATTAACCTTACCTTTGGTAGCGGCGTGGTAGTAACGGGTGCAGGGTTCTTGCTTAATGATGAGATGGATGATTTTAGTGCTAAGCCTGGCGTGCCTAATTTCTTTGGTGCTGTTGGCGGTGAAGCGAATGCCATTTCGCCTTATAAGCGCATGCTATCTTCAATGACACCTACCCTAGTAACACAAGGCGGTGATGTGGTTTTAGCAACCGGCTCGCCTGGTGGCACAACCATTATTTCGTCGGTAGCACAGTCGTTATTAAACGCATTATTGTTTGATTTTGATGCCACAAAATCTGCTAACGCTCCTCGCTTTCACCACCAATTACTGCCTAAAGATACTATTCGTGTTCACCCGGGGTTTGACGAGTCAACATTGGCTGAATTAACTGACATGGGCTACACCATAGATGCCCGCCGCTTTGGAGATGTGCATTTAATTAAGCGCACCTCACAAGGTGTAGAGGCGGCTTCTGAAGCAAGTGGTCGCGGTAAAAGCATAGTGTCTGCGCGCTAAATCGTGCTATTGCTGTAGCGCTTTCGCCCTAGAAAGCGCTCACGGTTCAATACAGGCTAATCAGTCGCAAATAACTGTTCGATAGAGGCAAATGCTTTGAACTCCAGCGCATTACCGCAATAGTCCATGAAGAACATAGTGGCTTGCTCGCCTGGCTGATCTTTAAATCGAATGTAAGGCTCTATAACAAATTCAATATCGGCGGCGCTTACTTTGTCAGCCAGCGCCTGCCATTGAGACATTTCAAGCACCACGCCAAAATGCGGAACGGGCACAGCATGGCTATCTACCCCATTATGGGAAGGGGGTGAAGGCATTTTCTCAACGCAATGGGTAACCAACTGATGACCGAAGAAATTCCAATCAATCCATTGGGTATCACTGCGCCCTTTTTCACAACCTAATAGTTCGCCGTAAAAGGCCTCTGCATTGGCAAGGTTACTGACGGGTATTGCTAAATGAAACGGCTGCGCCATGGTCACGTCCTATAAAAATTTCTTTAGTAACGATAGTTTGAATTTAGAAAATGGCGCATAACGTACGGGGGCATCTAAAGCGAAAGCCCGCTTCATTACGGTTTTGACATGACTAAAAGTATCAAACCCTGCTTGGCCGTGATAACTGCCCATGCCGCTATTACCCACCCCACCAAAGGGAAGTTCTGGGTTAGTCATAAATATCATCGTATCGTTAGTACACACACTGCCAGAGCTGGTTTTATCAATAATACTATTAAGTACTTTATCGTCGTCGCTGAACGCATAAAGCGCTAGTGGTTTTGGCCTATCGTTGATAAAACCGATAGCTTCGTCGATAGAGGCAACAGGCACTATGGGTAAAATAGGTCCGAATATCTCTTCTTGCATAATAGCGCTGTCTTTCGCGGGGTCGAGCACCAAGGTGGGTGTCATGGCAGGTCGCGCTTCGTTAATATCGCCACCGTAAACCACATTTACACCATCTAGATATCCTTGAAGGCGATGCAAGTGGCGAGTATTAATAATGTTGCCATAATCATCTGAAGAAAATGGGTTTTTACCAAACTGAGATTTGAGCTCTTTTTTAATGGCGTCTATTAGCTTTTGTTCAAAACCTTTCACTACTAGCACGTAGTCGGGCGCAATACAGGTTTGCCCGGCATTCATCCACTTACCCCAAACGATTCGACGCGCGGTAATTTTCAAGTTGGTGCTGCTATCAACAATACAAGGGCTTTTACCGCCAAGTTCTAACGTAACAGGGGTTAAATGCCTAGCGGCTGCAGACATGACAATTTTGCCAACTGCTTCTCCGCCAGTATAAAAAATATGATCCCATTTACACGCAAGTAATGCCGACGATTCTTCCTTCCCGCCTTCAATGACTTCTACACATGAAGTATCCATGTACTGGGGGATGAGTTTTGCCACAATCGTTGAGGTTTCAACGGCCAGCTCAGACGGCTTTAACACCGCGCAATTACCCGCTGCTAGTGCTGCAATGTAAGGCGCTAGCAACAACTGAAGGGGGTAGTTCCACGCGCCTATGATAAGCACTGTACCCAAAGGTTCTGGTTGCTGAAAGCTTTTACCCGGCCACGCAATAAGTGGGGTGGATACCTTTCGAGGCTGCATCCATTTATTTAAATGCTTTAGGGTATGCTTAATATCCGTTAGCAAAAAGCCATGTTCAGCCACGTAGGCTTCACTTTCACTTTTGCCTAAATCTTGATGAAGTGCATGTAGAATATCTTTCTCATTTTCAATCAGCAGGCGCTTTAGCGCGTCTAATTGACTCTTACGCCATTCTAGTGAGTGGGTTTTGCCAGATTTAAAACTAGTTTGAAGCGAGGCCACCGTATCAAGAAAGCAAATGCTGGGTTCTACGGCGTGAAGCGTTGGTTGATTAGACATAATACATTCCACCTACATATGAAGACTGTTGACCTGCTGGGATTTAAATTCAGGTTCAGGGGCAATCGGATAAGCTGTTATTCATCTTATAGTAATGAGGGCGATAAAACACAACCCAATTATTTTGTTAATTGATGTTTAATTATTACCTGAATATCAGTTGACTGCCTACACGAAAAAGCCCGGTACTTAAAAATAAGTACCGGGCTTTTAAAGTGTCTAACTAGACGGGTTAGTTTACGCGTCGTATGGGTTACGTAAAACAATCGTCTCGTTTCGATCAGGCCCGGTAGAAACGATATCTACTGGAACACCGGTAAGGTGCTCTAGGCGCTGAATATAATTTTTCGCAGCTTGTGGTAAGCCCGCAAACGTAGTGACACCATACGTGTTGTCGCTCCAACCTGGCATTTCTTCATACACTGGGGTGACTTTATCGTAACCGTCAGCCGCCATTGGAGGCACGTCTTTTACGTTACCGTCTGCATCTTTATAACCGATACAGATTTGTAAAGTTTCAAGGCCGTCAAGCACGTCTAGCTTCGTTAAGCAGAAACCGGTAATCGAGTTGATTTGTACCGCACGTTTCATTGCCACGGCATCGAACCAACCAGTACGGCGTTTACGACCGGTAGTCGCGCCGAACTCATGACCTTTAACACCTAAATGATTACCCACTTCGCAATCAAGCTCGGTAGGGAATGGGCCAGAACCTACACGTGTGGTGTATGCCTTAACAATACCCAATACATAATCTAACTTTAACGGACCAAAACCAGCGCCGGTGGCTACGCCGCCAACAGTAGTATTAGAAGACGTTACATAAGGATACGTACCGTGGTCGATATCAAGTAATGTACCTTGCGCACCTTCGAACATGATTGGCAAACCCGCTTTGTGGGCTTTATCTAGTTCGTCGGTAACATCAACCACCATCGCTTTAAGGATGTCAGCAACGGCCATGGCACCTTTTAAGGTTTCATCAAAATCGACCGCTTCTTCACCGTAGTATTTAGTCAATGTGAAGTTGTGTACATCAAGTACTTCTTTGAGCTTAGCTGCAAAGTCTTCTGCATTGAATAAATCGCCAACGCGCAAACCACGGCGAGCCACTTTATCTTCGTACGCTGGACCAATACCACGGCCAGTAGTACCAATTGCTTTAGCACCACGGGCTTTTTCACGCGCCACATCTAAAGCAATGTGATAAGGAAGAATAAGCGGGCATGCTTCACTGATTTTCAAACGCTCACGAACTGGAACACCACGCTCTTCAAGCATAGTCATTTCAGTCATCAGAGCGTCAGGGCTGAGTACTACGCCGTTACCAATAATGCAGGTAACGTTGTCACGCAGAATGCCTGATGGGATTAAGTGAAGAACGGTTTTTTCACCGTCGATTACTAGAGTATGACCTGCATTGTGACCGCCTTGATAGCGAACCACAAATTTTGCTCGATCAGTAAGTAGGTCTACTACTTTGCCTTTACCCTCGTCACCCCATTGAGTGCCGAGTACCACAACGTTCTTTGCCATGAATCATATTGTGTAAGAAAATTAGGCGGGGATTCTACCAAAATTTCATACCCTTTATCATCTGTTTTATGCGCAAAAATACGCCAGTTATTGCAGATTTATGGACTTTATTAGTCTGAACCTCGCTAACCATCTGTATATTAGAGCTATTTTTAGTTACGCATTCGAGCTTATTAAGACAAGTAAAAAAGGCAAACCACACCGATGACAACTAAAACACCGCCGGTTTGGCGTAATTGATTGGTCGGCATCTGACTTATTTGCAATAAATATAAGCGCCAGCGCGTAGGAAATAACAAAGGGCCAATTCCCTCTACAATAAGCACTATTGCTAGCGCGGGCCAAAGCCAGTCCATTCTATACCTCATTGTTTTATTTAAATTATTGTTACCTAAACCGTGTAACATACCATAAAGCGTACTAGCAGCTAGCGGCGCTTAAGGTAATCACGTAAGCATAGTAATCACTCATCAGAGAATAACGCACACATAAATACCTTATTTTGCTAACCTAATGGTTATTTGAGTATTTAATATTCAACCTACTGAAATTTTTCACTTTTTTTAACGCAAAATAGTGCAAAAAATCTATCATCTGCTATACGTAAAGTATTGCACTTAATCACACGGAAACAAATTCATGCGTTTTCCTAAATATGGAAACTATGCGTTAGATATCTCTGGGAATGTATTGGAAGTGTTTGCTACGGGTGCGTGGAATTTAAAAACCGCTGAAGCCTTTTCTGAAGAAATGCATGACCTAGTGGACAGGTTCGAAGATAAACCATGGGGCGCCATTCTAGATGGCCGCAGATGGGTATTGTCTACGCCAGATACACAACAAGTCGTCATTGACGCTATTAAATATAGCATTACTAAAGGGCTACGACGCTCTGCCTATGTGTTAGACACCGGCATGGTAAAGCGCGCGCAGCTAGAATATACCCACCCTGCCAAAGAAAGAGACTTTAATCTTCAAGGCTATGAAAGAAACTACTTTCAGCATTACTTCTCGGCGCTTAATTGGCTAGACAAAGAAGGCTTTTCACCTATAGCCAAAACGTAAGGGCACATAAGCGCCCTTACATTCAATGTTAATAAAGCAAGCTGTAGACCTTGCGTCTATATTCAGATTTGAGCGCATCACCGTCGGTTAATGCATTAATCATATCCAGCATTATTTTACGTGCATCCCCAAAGCCTAGCTCTTTTTTAAGTACGCTGAGCAACAAGGATAACGCCTCTTCCGATTTATTAGCTTGGTGTAACTGCACAGCCAAATCCACTTTAAGTTGTAAGTCATCTGGATTAGCCGCTACCGACGCCTGCAATTGGCGAATTTCAGGTGTATCAGCTGCCTGTTCAGCAAGTTCTATTTTACCGTTAAGGGTATTATAACGCGCATCTTGATCGACTAACTTAATCTCGTCCAACATGGCTTTAGCCTGTGTTATCGACCCTGTCTCAATGTAGCAATCAATAACCATATACTTGGCATTGATGTTGTCAGGGCTCATCTCTAAAACTTGTTTCGCATTCGATAAGCCTTCTACATAGTCGCCCCGTTGAATAGCTTGTCCTGCCGCCGCAAGAAAATCATCTTCTGGATTAGGCAGATACTTAGCTAGCATCTCACGAATTTGCGCTTCGGGTTGCACACCCGCAAAGCCATCTACAGGTTGACCGTTTTGCACTACCATTACGGTCGGCAAACTACGGATACCAAATTGGCCTGCAACTTCCTGCTGCGTTTCACAGTCTACTTTGGCAAGAATAAGGTGTTCGGCATACTCTCCTGCTATCTTTTCTAAGATAGGCAGTAAATCTTTACATGGCTCACACCAGTCTGCCCAAAAATCAATAAGCACTAGCTTTTCTTGTGATGCTTCTAAGATAACTTGCTGAAAATTTTCAACAGTGATATCAACGATAGTTGCCGCATTGTTCGCAACAAGATTGTCCATAACGTGGGCCTTTTAAAACATTTATTTTCTGACAATGAATATGGGGTAACTGATAGCAAAAAACAACCGCTACAAAAAATCGGCAACAATGTCGTATTCACGACATACTTACCTTGGCTGGCGTGTTAATTTGTTGTTAACTCACGCATAACGATACTCACTGGAGGGCTACGTCATGGCTACCGAGTCAAACGTTCAAACTCAATTTCAATCTTTTAGCGAGTTCTATCCTTATTACCTTGCAGAACATGCCAATGTAACCTGCAGAAAATTACACTTTGTTGGTTCTTGGTTAGTGTTAGGTGTCATCGCCAGCAGCTTAATTACGAGTAACTTCGCATTGTTATGGCTGATCCCAGTAGTAGGCTACGGCTTTGCGTGGGTGGGGCATTTCTTTTATGAGAAAAATAGGCCTGCGACTTTTCGCCACCCGCTTTATAGCCTGCTGGGAGACTGGGTGATGTTTAAAGACATTCTAATAGGTAAAGTAAGTCTTAGCGCTTAACGACGGTAAAACCCTACCACCTTTTCAGTACAAAAAAACAAAAGAGCCAGACGCACGCAGTGAAGTGACACCCAGTACGCTGGCTTTTGAAATCATAGTCTCAGTATTTAGCCGTTTTCAACACGGCAAAAATAAGGCTACGCCACTCATTTACTTGGCAGGGGTAAGCTTTAACACTTTGCCGTTGGTGGCATCGGTTAGCAGATAGATAGCGCCGTTAGGCCCAACTTCTACATCACGAATACGGGCTTGATTGTCACGCACATATTCATGCTGCTCACCAGGCTTACCGCCATCCATCTCGATACGTCGTAAGTGAGTGAACTTTAACGAGCCTACCAACAAATCTCCGTTCCACTGTGGAAACAAGTCACCTTGGTAGAACGTCATACCGCTTGGTGCAATAGAAGGGTCCCAGTAAAGTACTGGTTGTTCCATGCCATCCATATGCGTTTTATCACTGATAATGTCGCCGCTGTAATCAATACCATAGGTAATGACCGGCCAACCGTAGTTTGCACCTTTCGACAGCAGGTTAACTTCATCACCGCCCTTTGGCCCGTGTTCCATTGCCCATACTTCACCCGTTTCTGGGTGAATGGTAATGCCTTGAACATTTCGGTGGCCGTAACTATAAATTTCAGGCGCTTTACCGTCAGTAAAAGGGTTATCGCTAGGCACACTGCCATCGCGGTTAATTCGCACAATAGTACCGAAATGGTTATCGGTATTTTGCGCTTCCTTCATATATTTATAACGGTCGCCCAGGGTGATAAACAATTGCTTGTTCGCATCAAACGCTAAGCGACAACCAAAATGAAAGCCATTATCAATAAGTGGCGCGGCACTAAAGATAGTTTCTACATTTACCAGCGCATTACCGCTTAGTGTTGCTTTGGCAACACTGCTGCCACTTCCACCCTCGCCAGGTTGGCTGAAACAAAAGTAAACCGTGTTGTTAGCTTCAAACTCAGGGTCGATAGCAATATCTAACATACCGCCTTGGTTGTTCGCTTCTACCTTAGGCACATTTGATAAGCGTGGCGATAGTTCACCGGATTGACTTAGGCGCCTAATACCGCCCTCGCGCTCGGTAATCAGCATGTCACCGTTAGGGAGGAAGGTCATCCCCCAAGGGTGAACTAACCCTTGTGCTAATTCAGTAACAACAAGATTTTCATCTGTCGGTGTTTTAGCGTCTGCTTGTTGCGAAAACGCTGGCTGAGTTGCCCCAGCCAGCGTTAATGTACAAACAGACAGCACGTTAATCATAGTGCGTGTCATAATTTTTCCGCCGTGAAGTATATTCCGACTTATTTTGCCAACATTGCGCGAAGCATCCAAGCAGACTTTTCGTGAACGCGCATACGATCGCCAATAAGTGCAGCAGAAGACTCGTCATCTGCGTCTTGCGCTAACTTAAGTGAATCACGTGATGTTTTAACTACTTGCTCATGACCATGGGTAAGTAACGCCACCATTTCTGATGCTTCAGGTACACCTTCCACTTCATCAATTGCGCTTAATTCAGCGAATGATTTGTAAGTACCTGGCGCCGAAACACCCAGTGTACGAATACGTTCAGCAATTTCATCTACGGCTTCTGCAAGCTCTGTGTATTGCTCTTCAAACATCAAATGTAGTTGTCTAAATTGTGGACCTTCTACATTCCAATGGAAGTTATGGGTTTGTAGGTAAAGCGTGTAAGAATCTGCTAATAGTTTTTTAAGGCCTTCAGCCACTGCATTACGATCTTCTTCTGAAATGCCGATATCAATCTTGCTCATATATCTCTCCTTGGGTTAGCAACTAATTCACTAATTTAGAATTGGAAATACCATTCAAATGTTACCTTAATGATACTCTAAGAATATTGATTTGGATTATAATTTTAACGATTGTACACATCTACTTTGACGATTTACTTCAATGATGATGCTGATGACCTGCTTCTTTATCCATTCCTTTTACCGGTAATTCTACGATGTAGTCAGCGGCGGAATCAAAAGACAAGGTCAATGACACACTATTGCCTTCAACAAGACCTTTTTCTAATCCCAACAACATCACGTGATACCCGCCAGGCGCAAAGGAAAGCGAATCATTTGGCGCAATGACTATCCCTTCTTTTACTTCTCGCATACGCATCATGTCATCATTCATTTCGGTGGTATGAATTTGCGCGTCGCTGGCAATATCACTGCTGACCGAAACGCCCGTTATTTTAGTCGGTGTTTCGCTTTGATTATGCAAAGTGAAATAAAGTGCTGCAGATTGTGCCATTGGAAACGTAGCGCGGGCGTAACCGTCACTAATAGAAATAGGGTGCGTAGCTTGAACCCTGCACGCCGACAGCGCAAACATAAACAGGGCGAGTAATTTAAAGGGTAAAGAATGAGTAATAGGTGTCATACCGCTGCTTCCAAAAAAAAGTTGGCTGCTAGTGTACGGTAGGTTTATTTAATAAAGAAGAGAATATAGAAAATCTGGAGATATATCCCGAAAGGGAAAAACTATAACAACGAAGCTAACCTAGAAAGCACTAGGTCAAAACATTGTATGAAGACCTTTATGTGAGAGAATGGTGCCGACTGCCGGAATCGAACTGGCGACCTACTGATTACAAGTCAGTTGCTCTACCAACTGAGCTAAGTCGGCACACTTTTCACACCCGCTGGGTTAACAGCGGATGCGTATAATAGCCACAATTAAAAGGTTGTCAACCTTTTAAACGTTTTGCCTCGCCAATCAGTTTCGGAAAGTACTCTAACGGCAAATATTGGCTCAAATCGTGTAATTTTTCGCCCAATTTTGCGTAGTTGTCAGTAGTCACATTAATATGACCCATCTTGCGTTTTTCGCGCACCGACTTTCCATACCAGTGCAAATGACTGCCATCAATACTCAAAAGTTCTCTTGAGAAACTGCTGCAGCCAATAATATTAATCATTGCGCTTGGGCCAATAGCCGATGTGTCACCCAAAGGTAAACCACAAATGGCACGAAGATGATTTTCAAATTGACTGGTTACTGCTCCCGATTGACTCCAATGACCAGAATTATGCACTCTTGGCGCAAGTTCATTAACCAGGAGTTCATCACCACACTGAAATAATTCCACCGCTAACACGCCGACATAGTCCATGCCTTCAGCCAGTTTCACGAAAATATCGTGCGCTTTGGCTTGAAGTGCTTCGTCCACGTGGGTAGCAGGGGCAACCGACACATGAAGTTGGCCTTGATAATGTAAGTTTTCAGCAAGCGGGTAAGTGCGCACATCACCCTGCTTATTTCGTACTCCAATTAATGAAAGCTCACGTTCAAAAGGCACCATCTTCTCTACCACAAGAGGCACTTTCTCTAAATTTAAGGTAGCTAAAGCCCGTTTAAGCTCAGGCAACTCTTCTTTATTGGCTAATCGCCATTGGCCGTAACCATCGTAGCCATCACGACTGGATTTTAGAATGAGCTTTTCACCAAGCGTTTCAATGCATTCATCAAGCTGTTCTAGGTGAGTCACAATGCGGTGCGCACTGTTAGCGACCTTCATGCCCTCAAGCAATGCTTTCTCTCGCACTCTATCAGCACCGACTAAAATGCTTTCAATGCTGGGCATTAACTTACCCGTTTTGGTAGCTTCTTCAAGCAGGTGCTCTGGCACGTGCTCAAATTCTACCGTGAGTGCATCAGCACCTTCTAAGGCTTGATCTAAGGAAGTATCTAAAGGGCTTTTACTTACAGGGTGCACGACAGTATCGTTGTTTACGTCGACAGCCTGCACTTCAATGCCAAGCGGACTGCCCGCCAAATACATCATTTGCGCCAATTGGCCTGCACCGTAAACGACTACTCTCATTCGTCAAGCTCCAAAGTATTGCTAGAAGCCAATACTGTTTCAGTCTGCTGCTTTCGAAAGGTAATAACCGCATCGCGCACATTCGTATCTTGCAATGCCACCACTTGCGCCGCTAGCAAACCTGCATTGGCTGCACCCGCTTCGCCGATGGCTAATGTGCCAACCGCAACGCCTTTGGGCATTTGTACAATTGATAACAGGGAATCAAGACCACTTAATGCTTTAGACTTTACTGGACAACCGAATACTGGCAAGTGCGTGTGCGCAGCAATCATTCCCGGTAAGTGTGCTGCACCACCTGCGCCAGCAATAATGGCACTAAAGCCTTCATCTGCTGCCCCTTCGGCAAATTCAACCAACAAGTTTGGCGTTCTGTGTGCTGACACCACTTTTGCGTCGAATTCAACACCAAACGACTTCAGCATTTTTGCTGCTTGTTGCATGGTGGGCCAGTCTGAGGTCGAGCCCATAACTATTGCGACTTTTGCCATCTAGAAATCCTCTGAGATAGGTAAATTGGATAACCGGAAAAGCCCGCGATTGTAGCCTAATTCGCCAACAAATCCCACATATTAGCCGTAAGTGATCTGGCAAGGCCTTCATTTTCGTAAAACCCCTATATAATTACAAATAGTTAATCCTTCCAGTGCCACTTGGTATTCTTTATGACTACCTTTTTCACTTGGCTGGTTGTGGGCCTTCATAAGGCTAAGGTAAACGGAGGTATCGATAATGTCGAAAGCACATCAAACAGACGTAATTGATGACGCGATTAAAGAAGTACAGGTTGTAGTATCAGATTTTCTCAATCGAGAAGCCGCGCCTGGCATTTTACTGATGATTGCTACTGTACTGGCACTTATCATTGCTAACTCCCCTCTTAATCACCTATACGACCAATTAATTAGCCTTCCAGTGCAAATTTCAGCGGGCACGTGGGCAATTGATAAACCCTTATTGTTATGGATTAACGACGGCTTTATGGCCGTTTTCTTCTTTCATGTTGGGTTAGAGCTAAAACGTGAAATATGTGAAGGCGAGCTATCAAACCCTAAAGACATTGTTTTACCTGCCACCGGTGCGATTGGTGGCATGCTTTTACCTGCTCTGATTTACGTAGGCATTAACTGGGATAACCCTGTGGCCATTGCCGGTTGGGCAATTCCAGCGGCAACCGATATTGCCTTTGCATTGGGTATTTTGGCGTTATTAGGAAGTCGAGTACCCACTAGCCTTAAGATTTTCTTAGTCACCTTAGCCATTATTGATGATATTGGCGCTATTGTGATAATTGCGCTTTTCTATACTAACCACATCACTATGGGGGCGCTGTTAGTGGCAGCGGCGTGCTTACTGCTGTTGTGGCAAATGAACAGACGAAATGTAGTGGATATTCCCGCCTATATGATGGTAGGTATTATATTGTGGGTAGCCATGCTCAAATCTGGGGTGCATGCTACGCTAGCAGGTGTGATATTAGCGGCTTTTATCCCTATGCGAGATAGTAGGGATGAAACCTATTCACCGGTTACGCGCTTAGAACATAGCTTGAATAGCACGGTAAGTTTCGCCATTTTACCCCTTTTTGCTTTCGCTAATGCAGGAATAAGCTTCGGTAATATTAGCCCCGAGGGTATTTTCCACCCCGTTACTTTTGGCATATTTTTAGGCCTAGTACTCGGTAAGCAGGTTGGTGTATTTGGTTTTTGTTATCTGATGATTAAACTCAAGCTAGCGACCTTGCCTGATGACCTTAACTTAAAACATATTTACGGGTGTGCACTGCTGTGTGGTGTGGGCTTTACCATGAGCTTATTTATTGGTGGTTTGGCTTTTGAAGAAACCGGTATTAATCAGATTTTTGATGAGCGAGTAGGTATTTTGGCCGGGTCAGTTGTATCAGCAATCTTGGGTTACATTGTATTGTATTTCGTAGGCAATAAACCGGTTAACAATGAAGGTAAGATAGCCTCAAACGCGAGCAAGCTCACGGGCAATACTGTCGATTAATACCTGCTTCCTAATTGGCTTGCTTAAATGTGCATTCATACCCGCGGCTAAACATGCCGCTTTATCATCTGCATAAGCATTTGCCGTTAGTGCGATAATGATTACTTTGTCTTTATTTTTAGCTTGTTGGCGAATGTGTTTCGAGGCAGTCAGCCCGTCCATAACGGGCATTTGGTAATCCATCAAAATGACATCAAACGCATGACGCTTTGCGGCTTCAATCGCTTCCATACCGTTTTTAGCCCTGAAGCGCTTAACGCCAACAGAGCCAAGCATATCCATTACAATATCGGCATTTACATCGTTGTCTTCAGCAAGCAATACCCGTAATGTACTTGGTAAAGACTGTACTTTTAAATTGGAGGAAGCTTCTTGCGCTTCGCCTTTCTCACACGGAAAACTAAAACAAAACGTGGTTCCCGTGCCTTCATTGCTATCAACTGAAATACTGCCACCAAGTAGCTCCACTAAGCCTTTTGTGATGGCTAAGCCCAATCCAGTTCCACCATAATCTCGGGTTATAGTGGCATCAGCCTGTTCAAATTGGTCGAATATACTCTCTACTTTTTGTGCAGATATGCCAATGCCCGAATCAGTAACCGAACAAGAGAGCTCGCCCTGTCTGTACTTGGCCTCAACCAAAATGATGCCTTGGTGAGTAAACTTAATTGCATTACTGACCAGGTTATTAATGATTTGACTAAGCTTACCACCATCAGTAATGACCGCTTTTGGCACACTTTCATCAATATTAACGTTAATCGAAATGCCCTTCTTACTAGCACTTCGCTCATATAGCACACTACATGCATCGATAGTTTGCGCGACGGAAATACTACGCTTATCTAGCAACATTTTACCAGATTCAATTTTTGACCAATCTAAGATGCTATCAAGGATCATTAATAGGCGGCTGGCAGAAGTCGAAATCGTTTCCGTTCTATGCCGTGCCCCGCTAGGTAAGGGTAATTCCATCATTAATTCACACGATCCAATAATGCCGTTCATTGGGGTACGTATTTCATGGCTCATATTGGCTAAGAATTGGGTTTTAGCCACGCTCGCCGCTTTTGCTTCTTCGAGCGCCTTAGCTAAATGTCGCGTTTTCTCTTCTATCTTATTTTCTAAGCTATGGTTAAACTCAGCAAGCTCTACGTTCAACGTTTGTTCTTTAACGCGGGCAAATTCAAGGGCTTTAAATGCATCAACTAGGCGCCCTTCTAAGCTGCTGAACTCGTCATTAAGTGAAGCGAGTTCCTGTATATGCAACGTACTCCCCACCAAGTTAGGCTCTCTACGCACTTCTGAGGGCGTAAAATTGGCAATATAACGTATAAGCCCGCGAATAGGAGACTCAATCATTCGTGCCACCACAGAGCCCATAAATGTACCAAATACAGACAAGACAAGTAGCAACAATAAATCAGTCAACAAATACTCACTCATTACCGACAACAAACGTCGATAATCGTAGTAATAGCTAACCTGCCAATTTGCAGTAGGCAGCTGACCTTGCAGCCTCAACCACTCCTTATTGAGCGGTCCGTCTTCAATTTTTATATCACACTCACCTTCGCACAAATACGAAGGTGCTTTGTTCAGTGGTTTTAAGCCTAGCTCTGATGATGCGTAAATAACCTCGCCCTTTGCATCTTCGAGCAAAAGCGAAAACCCATCGAGATTAAGGGCATCTACTGAAGAGAAGCTGCGTAAAGATAATGAGCCCTCCACGATACCAACAGGTACGCCATACTCATTAATAATAGGTGAAGACATGGCGACAATGGCGTCGTTTCCAAACCCTTGGCCTTGGAAAACGTTAGAAAGATACGGCCCGCCCATTTCCATTGCCTGAGAAAAATAAGGCCGATAAGCCACATTTGCAGCCCCAGCTACCTGTGCTTTATTTAGCAGCCCAGGTGGGTAGGAATGGGTTATATTCCCACTTTCATCAGCCACTAAGAAAGTGATGAATTCAGGATAGTGCGCGGCTAAAACTGAAAGTTGATTGTTGCTAGCCTCTTCTAATTTTTCAATTGCATAGGGCGTAGAAAGTGACTGCGAGGCAACCGCTATCGCTTTTTGGTGTTGCCCAATAAAATCGGATAGTTGTTGCTCTAATACCGCGACACGTTGTTGCATGTAGCGAATAATTTGTGCTTCTTGATCGTCTTGATAAAGTGCCACAGATAAATACACCACCGCCATGGAGGCGGCAAAAAAACAACCTGAGAAGAAATAACTGAACAGGAAATGCAGTGAAACTTTTTCTTTTGAACCTGTATTAGTGTGTTTAAGCCCTTTATTCGCTAGAAAGACAAAATGCCCAGAGATAAGCCCAAACACGCCACTTACCCAAGTAACAAGCACGCCAGAAAACATCATCGTTGGCTGGTCGGCTTCGTAAAGCGCGTGCTCTAATAATAAAATGGGGAGGAAAATAAGTGACCAAAAACCAGCACCAACTTTAATGACTCGGCTCAGGGATTTTTTATATCCAAATAAACTTACTACGATAGGCAGTAAAGACAGGCTTTCTTTACCCACAATACTGCCGTGAGTTAGCCATAAGGGGACGCAGATAATTAACGCAATAGGAATTGCGACTATAGGAGGGAACCGTAGTGCGGCGTATACGCCAACCCCTACCCCGAATACAGCGATACCGCTGCTATCAAATGGCGCAGGCACTGCATTTAATGCAATACCCACAACCACTACAAGTAACAGGTGTAATACCAGAGATAACGACCACCGATGTTTATCGTACAACAACGCCCCCCACTGGCATCACCATGATTAATGTTGCGCCATGTAATCTAACGTAAAGTTAGTCAGTAGTTTCACGCCTAACTTCATACCCGAATCGTCTACGTAAAATTCAGGTGTGTGGTGAGCAGGGCTATCTTGCTCGGAAACATCTAGAGGCTTACCACCTACCCAAACGTACAAACCTGGTACTTTTTCTTGGAAAAAGGAAAAGTCTTCAGCACCGGTAACCGGCTTTGAAACGATAGCATTTTCAGCCCCTGCGGTGCGTTGCATGGTTGGTACCATGGCTTGCGTAAGTGCGGGATCGTTATAGGTAATGGGGTAGTAGTAATCTAAAGGAAGCGTAAGTTCCGCTTTTGCGCCCATGCTCTCGGCGATAGCGTTCACTTTTCGCGGAAGCGATTCGTAAATATGTTCACGGGCCGCTTTATTTAGTGTGCGAATGGTGCCTACCATCTCTACTTCATTGGGAATGATGTTAGAGCGGTTTCCACCATGAATTGAGCCAATAGAAACCACTGCTGCATCGTCAATAAGCTTAAGTTCACGACTAACAATGGTTTGAATAGACATGATCATTTGCGCCGCAGTGACCACTGGGTCGACACTTTTCCACGGGTATGCGCCATGGGCTTGCTTACCATGAATAACAATTTTGAACGGGTCTACCGCAGCCATGGTGCCACCAGAATTGTAGCGCACTGTGCCTACATCAGTGTTCGAACTAATATGTAACCCGAAGATAACGTCTACATCAGGGTTTTTAAGTACCCCTTGTTTAACCATGACTTCAGCACCGCCGGTTTCACCAGCAGGGGCGCCTTCTTCAGCAGGTTGAAAGATAAACTTCACTTTACCTTTAAGTTCGCCTTTAATACTGGTCAGTATTTTTGCCGCCCCCATTAGCATGGCCATGTGCGTATCGTGCCCACATGCATGCATAACAGGCACTTCTTGGCCGTTATATTCACCCATTTGCGTAGAACGGTAGGACAAATCACCCTGTTCTTTAACCGGTAAGCCGTCCATATCTGCACGAAGTGCAACTACAGGGCCTGGTTTGCCGCTATCGAGTATTGCAACTACGCCAGTGCTGGCCACACCCGTTTCAACTTCTAGGCCTAGCGATGTTAGGTAGTTAGCTACGTATTTTGCGGTGTTAAATTCGCGATTAGAAAGCTCAGGGAATTCGTGAAAGTGGTGGCGCCATTCAATAACGTCTGTTTCTACTTCCGTAGCCAATGCATCAACATCGACTTGTGCAAAGGCAAAAGTGGCACAACTTGCCATTGCGAGCGAGATTAACTTTCGATACATAACATCTATTCCGTTGTAGAGTAAAACGCCAGAATAAACTATCTGGTAGCTAAAAAATACGAGTACCAATTGCGGTGTGACTTTTAAAACTAACCTATTTAATGGGCAGTGAACATTAGACAGAAGTATAATAAGAATTATTTCGATTAAGTGGGTAGTGAAATTCGGACACAAAAAAAGCGCCCTTAGGCGCTTTTTCTATAAAAACGGGTTAGCTCTTTTGACGCTTCATTGCGTTGAAGAACTCATCGTTAGTCTTAGTCATAGCGAGCTTATTAATAAGGAACTCTATGGCATCAATCTCTGACATCTCGTGCACAATTTTGCGTAAGATCCACATTTTCTGTAGTTCTTCTTGTGACGTTAATAGCTCTTCACGACGGGTACCTGAACGGTTGAAGTCGATAGCTGGGAATACACGCTTTTCAGCAATCTTACGATTTAAGTGTAATTCCATGTTACCGGTACCTTTAAACTCTTCATAGATAACTTCATCCATTTTAGAGCCAGTATCGATAAGCGCTGTAGCGATAATAGTTAAGCTACCACCTTCTTCAACGTTACGTGCAGCACCAAAGAAACGCTTAGGCTTATGCAGTGCATTGGCATCAACACCACCGGTAAGTACTTTACCTGATGATGGGATAACCGTGTTGTAAGCACGTGCCAAACGAGTAATTGAGTCAAGTAAGATAACCACATCTTTTTTGTGCTCAACCAGGCGCTTCGCTTTTTCGATAACCATTTCAGCTACCTGAACGTGACGGCTTGCAGGTTCATCGAACGTTGAAGCAACCACTTCACCTTGTACCAGGCGATGCATTTCTGTTACTTCTTCTGGACGTTCGTCGATAAGCAATACCATCAATTCACATTCTGGGTGATTGGCTGCGATAGACTGGGCAATATTTTGCAGTAGTAATGTTTTACCTGCCTTTGGCGGCGCAACAATAAGACCACGCTGACCTCTTCCGATTGGCGACGCTAAATCAAGTACACGAGCCGTGATATCTTCGGTTGAGCCATTACCACGCTCCATACGCAAGCGATCGTTTGCGTGTAAAGGTGTGAGGTTTTCAAATAAAATTTTGTTTCGTGAGTTCTCTGGTTTATCAAAGTTTACTTCACGAATTTTAAGTAATGCGAAATAACGCTCACTGTCTTTCGGAGGACGAATTTTTCCTGCGATAGTGTCGCCGGTTCGTAAGTTAAATCGACGAATTTGGCTTGGTGATACGTAAATATCATCAGGCCCTGCTAAATACGAAGAGTCTGCTGACCGCAAGAAACCAAAACCGTCCTGTAAAATTTCCAGAACCCCGTCACCGAAAATATCTTCGCCGCCTTTCGCATGCGATTTCAGTATCGAGAATATGATGTCTTGTTTTCTAGCGCGAGCCATATTTTCCAGGCCCATTTCTTCGGACATGGCGACTAATTCGCTAATCGGTTTGTTCTTTAATTCTGTTAAATTCATACTGGTGGGTCTTTGTGCTTGGGGTTTGCTTACAGGACTGGTAGTCACTCTGTTCTAATTTTTGATTTGATTATGCCTGAATAGAGGCTAAGCAGAATGCTGCTCGGGTGAGCGCTAAGGAAAAGTTAGCACTAAAATTAATCAACGTCCAGCGTTTTACTCGTCAATTGTTAAATAACTTGTATTCACACTGTTGTAGGCGTTGTAACTACTTATTTTCACGTGAAAATAAAAAACCGGTAGCTCGGCCACCGGTTTTTTCTGTACTACTCTATTTTACTAAAGGTTTTCGTTTAAGAACTCAGCTAACTGAGTTTTAGATAACGCACCTACTTTCGTTGCCGCCACGTTACCGTTTTTGAAAAGTAGTAATGTAGGAATACCACGAATACCATATTTAGGTGGAGTTTCGTTATTTTCATCGACATTCAACTTGCCAACTGTTAACTTGCCTTCAAACTCGTTCGCAACTTCTTCTAAGATTGGCGCGATCATTTTACAGGGGCCACACCATTCGGCCCAAAAGTCAACCAGTACAGGACCTTCAGCATTGATAACATCTGCTTCGAATTTATCGTCAGATAACTGGATAATTTTGTCGCTCATTCTTTTCTCCATTTTTGGTCGGTCGCTGATTTGTTTCAGCTCTACCATAAGTGTTATATAGAAACCGTTTTTAATGCAAGCACTGATAAGCTATAAGCTATGCCTACTCACTTAACTGATACTCATTTTTCCGACCTGCCGATTAATAGCAAGGTTGTTGACGCCTTAACGGCGGCAAATTTTAATAATTGTACACCAATACAGGCGTTATCTCTGCCTCCGTTGCTTGAAGGCTTAGATATTGCCGGACAAGCTCAAACGGGTACAGGTAAAACTATTGCCTTCTTGGTTGCTACTTTTCACTATTTGCTAAGCAAAGCAGATAATGACGAGAACAGCAAATCAAAAGGACCTCGAGCCATCATAATGGCACCGACGAGAGAGTTAGCCGTTCAGATTTTCAACGATGCCAAACTGCTCAGTGAGCATACCGGTTTATCGCTTGGATTGATTTATGGGGGCGAAGGTTACCAAAGTCAACGGGAAACCCTAGAAGAAGGGGTAGATATCATTATTGGTACGACAGGACGCATTCTGGATTATTATAAACAGAACGTGTTTACCTTGAATAATATTCAAGTTGCCGTACTTGATGAAGCCGATCGCATGTTCGATTTAGGCTTTATTAAAGATATCCGCTTTTTGTTCCGTCGCCTACCGCCTGCTACTGAACGCCTAAGCATGCTGTTTTCAGCTACACTTAGTTATCGCGTTCAAGAACTCGCTTACGAACACATGAACAACCCAACTCACGTTCAAGTTGCGCCAGAGCAAACGACGGCGACACGGGTCTCGCAAGAGCTGTTCTACCCTTCAGATGATGACAAGATGCTGCTGCTTCTTTCGCTATTTGAAGAAGAATGGCCAGATAAAGCTATTGTGTTTGCTAACACCAAATACAGTTGTGAGCGCGTGACCGACTGGCTTACCGCCGATGGCCACCGTGTGGGCTTGTTAAGCGGCGATGTACCACAGAAAAAACGCTTGGGTATTTTGGAAGACTTTACCAAAGGTAAGCTAGACATTTTAGTGGCTACGGATGTTGCCGCACGTGGCTTACATATTGATTCTGTCACCCATGTGTTTAACTATGACTTACCTGATGATGCAGAAGACTACGTTCACCGAATTGGTCGAACCGGTCGCGCTGGTCAAAGTGGAATAGCAATAAGTTTTGCGTGCGAAAAATACGCGATGAACTTGCCAGATATTGAAAAATATATTCAACATGCTATTCCTGTTACTGATTACGATGCGAGTGCTTTGCTTGATGATGTAAATGCGCCTAAACCAAGACGCAGACGCACACCAAACACGAGAAACTCGTCTCGACGCGGCAACGGTAAAGGTCGTGGCAACAGTGGTGGAAATAGAGGTAAGCCGTCTAACCGCGGAAATAGTAACTAACATTCGAGACAATATGCAGGCAGAACTTCAACACGACTCTGAAAGCTATGGCGAGTATTACGCCGCTGTAGACTTAGGCTCTAATAGCTTTCACATGGTCATTGTTCACGTAGTTAATGGTAGCGTTCAGATCATTGGTAAGGTGAAACAGAAAGTACGTTTAGCGGCAGGGTTGAATGACGACTTTGCACTAGATGAAATGAGCATGGAGCGTGGTTGGCAGTGCCTGCAAACCTTTTCCGAACGGTTACAAGATATTCCTCCCTCAAATATTAAGGTAGTGGCTACCGCTACCTTACGCCTTGCGACTAACGCCCAAGTGTTTATTGGGAAAGCCGAACAAATTCTCAAGCATAAGCTCAACGTGATAAGCGGTGAAGAAGAAGCGCGCCAGATTTATCTTGGCGTAGCCTATACCTCTGCGAATCAAGGTAATAGCTTAGTGATAGATATAGGCGGTGCCAGTACTGAAATTGTTATTGGCAACGACATGCAACCCATCCACTTAAAAAGTTTAGATATGGGCTGCGTGACCTTTATGGAACGCTATTTTGATGGCGGAAAAGTCACTGCTGAAAACTTCGAAAATGCCAAGCAAGCGGCGAAAGCATTACTTTTACCCGAAGCGGACGCCTTTCTTTGTTTTGATTGGGAAAATTGCTTAGGTGCCTCTGGTACTCCACAGGCCATCACTGAAATACTGGTGGCGCAAGGCATTAGCGATTCAATACGACTAGATTACCTTTATCACCTAGAAAAACAATGTGTTGAATGTGGTGAAATTAACCAGCTTAACATTAAAGGTTTAGAAGAAAATCGCAAGGCCATTTTTCCTTCTGGCTTAGCCATTTTAATTAGTTTATTCGAAGCCTTAGCCATTCAAAATATGAATATTTCTGGTGGCGCCCTTCGTGAAGGGCTTATTTATGGCATGTTAGATAACATGCAGGAGAATGACCGTCGCGATCAAACGCTAAACCAGACGATGGCGCGTTACCATATCGATAAAGCACAAGCGAATTCAGTTAAAAGTGTAGCAACCCAGCTGTGTTCACAGTTATGTTCACAGCAAAATATTTGTCACCTTGATACCGAAGCTATTTTAGGTGCAGCGGCACTTCTTCATGAAACCGGCTTGCATATAGAGTATAAAAAGCATCATGAGCATGGCGCTTACATTCTGTCTTTTATTGACTTGCCAGGCTTCACACGCTTGCAGCGAGCGGCTATTCGCGACCTTGTTGCCCATCATCGTTTAACCATCCCCACTGATGCTTTTAGCAATTACCATGATGACTCTCAACCTATGTTACAGGGTTTGCTTAGGCTATTACGTATTTCTGTGGTGCTGTGTTTACGAAGACAAAACAAGCATATTCCCCATGTAGACTTAGTCTGCGAGGGTGATAAATGGGAAATCTCCTTCCCTGATGGCTGGCTGAAAGCTCACCCGTTGATTAACGCTGAATTGGCCAATGAAAGCTGGTTACAGCACAAAGCAGGCTGGGAACTCGTCTGTAAATAGCCGGTGCAATAAAGAACCAAGAATAAAAAAGGGATGCGACATTAAGTCGCATCCCTTTTTTTTAGCAACTGGCCTATTGGCCTATATGCTTTTCTCTTTATTTCTCTATTCGCTTTTCTCTTTATTTCTCTATTCGCTTTTCTCTTTGCTTTTCGGTCGCTGCGCTAGTTGCCAGCGAGAAGTGCTGCCGCTTTAGGGGCGAAGTAAGTAAGAATGCCGTCTGCGCCAGCGCGTTTGAAAGCCAATAAAGATTCTAGAATTACCGCCTCTTCGTTTAGCCAACCATTCGCAAATGCCGCTTGATGCATGGCATATTCGCCGCTGACTTGATACGCAAAGGTAGGTACCTTTAACTCGTCTTTGCAACGGCGCACAATGTCTAAATAGGGCATACCTGGCTTCACCATCACCATATCAGCACCTTCTTGCACGTCTAAGGCAATTTCGTGTATGGCTTCGTCGCTGTTAGCAGGATCCATTTGATAGGTTTTCTTATCACCGCCTTTTATGTTCGCTGAAGAGCCGACAGCGTCGCGAAATGGTCCATAATAAGCAGATGCGTATTTTGCTGAATACGCCATAATGCAGGTGTTAATAAACCCCTCGCGTTCAAGTGCATCACGAATAACCCCAATACGTCCATCCATCATGTCAGAAGGTGCCACAATATCTGCGCCTGCTTCTGCATGTGACAATGCTTGTTTGACTAACACATCGATAGTCACATCATTCATCACGTAACCGGCCTCATCCACCAAGCCATCTTGCCCGTGAGACGTAAAGGGGTCTAATGCGATATCTGACATTAACATCACATCAGGAAAATGTGCTTTTAATGCACGCATAGCCGTTTGTGCAAGGCCATCTGGATTAAACGCTTCTTTGGCACACTCAGTTTTAAGTGACATAGGAGTAACAGGAAACAGGGCTAGCGTACGAATACCAAGCGCTACCCATTTTGCCGTTTCTTCTAATAATAAATCGATAGATAGACGCTCTACCCCTGGCATTGAAGGCACTTCTTCACGCTGGCCAGTGCCAGGAAGAACGAATACAGGGTAAATAAGATCGTTGGTAGTAAGATGTTGCTCGGCAACTAAATCTCGCAGTGCATCTTTGGCACGAAGGCGTCGCATACGACGAGCCGGGAATGAAGCATTCATAAATTATCCTGAAATCGGTTTAAAGAGTACTTTGTTTCGTCCTGATTCTTTCGCAGCATAAAGCTGCTCATCAGCCAACCGAAGCAACGCTGCAGCATGATCTTCATCCGTGATAACACTGGTGGCCAGCCCTGCACTTATGGTTAGTTGTATTGCTTCTCCATCGAACGTGATGGGAGATTTTTCGATACGATCGCGAATCGCTTCTACCACATGATAGGCGCCATCGCTGTCGGTATTCGGGAGAATAAGCGCAAATTCCTCCCCGCCTATTCGACATAAATCATCGGATAAACGAAGCAGCATACTTTGAATAATACCTGTTATATGGATAAGACAAGCATCTCCGCCAGCATGTCCGTACTTATCATTAATACGTTTAAAATGGTCAATATCAATGACTGCAATAGACAAAGGTGTTTGCTCGCGTCGACTCCTTCTGCCTTCTGATTTTAACTTTTTATCAAAGTGACGACGATTATTAATACCAGTAAGCGGATCGATTGCCGTTAGGCGCTCTAATTCTTGGTTAACTTCAGACAGCTCACGCAAGGTAATTTCAAGCTCTAACGTTCGCTCTTCAACTTTGTATTCTAAGTCATCTTGGTAACGCTTTTGCACTGCTAGTAAATCTTCTTTTGCCTTACTCGCCTGCTGCTCTTGTTCAAGGGCAAACGCTTGCGTGGTAATGAGTTCATCGTAACTGTGGCTATAATTAATTGCCAAAATAAGGGCTAAAATCACTGTTTCGACGGTGCCAGCGATAATAAGTAAATAACTCGTAGAAATACCTAAATTAATTATATTCACGCTATCTAGGCTAACAACAAAGCCGCTAACCAATAAAAATAGCCACGCCACAGAGAAATATCGAGCAATCGCCACGCCTTTAAAAGATAGCCAACCACCTGTGTACATTGCTACAAACACAATTATCGTCAACATAACTAAATACAGCTTTATCGCGAATGGGTAAGGCAGCAATGTACTCGTTAATATACAGATCCCAAATGCCCACGCTGCTACCTTGGAAATTTTATCGACCAAAGGGCTAAATTCAGCAATAGGCAGTAAATGCCGGGAAAACAGTACGGCAAACAAAATCGTCGCATTACCAAAAATGAGTACCGCCTTACCCTGCAACCATACCTGTTCAGGCCATAAATAGGCATACCCCAACCCCTGCAATGAAGCCAAGGTTAAGCCTAAGCTCAGTGCATAGCCGGTATAGAATAAAAACGAGCGATTTTTGGTAGTAAAAAATAAGAAAATATTGCTTATGGCCATGGCACATAAGAAGCCGAAAAACAGCCCTAACGCTAGATTTTGGCTTGCTGCGTATTCTATAAATTCTTTTTCTTCCCATACCGCGATGGGCATGCGAATAGTGCCGCTAGATTCAACGCGAACCACTACGGTTTGCGGTTTAGCACTTAAGGGCAAGGAAAATAGCGGCGTATTATTTGCGATGGGACGTACATCAAAGGCGAGGTTATCTCCCGCGTGGTAACGCACAACGGGTGAACTTGATGACGGCGGGTAAACCGCAACTTCCACACTATCTAGCAAAGCATAGTCAATCTCGAAAAGGTAACTTACTGCGAGGGAACTATCAGGCGTGACAACAAAAGAAAACCAATGTACGTCGCTGCTCATTCCTAAATTAACTGGCGACAGCGTTGGCGTCCACCGTTCTGGGGAGTTATCCGCGGTGTTATCAAGTACTGTTTCAAAAGTTAACCGCTCCTCGGGATCGCTAATAAAGGCTAACTGAGAAATTCGGCTATTTGTGGTTCGCTCGGGTACTACACTCAGTGCAACAAACGCAAAAATCGATACCGCAATAACGGTAATAATGAAGAGATAAAGATCGTAATTGCGAACCTCTTGACGATTTATGTGCATTACCATTAATCACTGATACAAAATAAACGACAAGTATTAGCATAACTGCTATCTCGCAATTTATCAGGGGCAACCTGCATTAGTTCGCTAATTTGTTCACCAATATGGGGTAATAGCGCAGGCTCGTTGTTACGTTTTCTTGGACGTAGGGTTTTGGGGAATAAGTAAGGGGCATCAGTTTCTAAAATGATACGTTCTAAGGGAATGGTTGGAATGGCGCTACGAAGGGCTTCTCCGCGCTTTTCATCGCATGCCCAGCCGGTAATGCCAATATACAGCCCCATGTCTAAATACGTAGTAAGCTGCTTGGTATCGCCTGTAAAACAATGGGCAATACCGCCGCTAAGAGACGGCAGCACCTTTTGCAGACAGGACACTTGTTGTTCAAACGCATCTCGCTCGTGAAGATACACTGGCAAGTTCAATTCTACCGCCAACGCTAATTGGGCCTCGAACACACTTATTTGAACATCTTGGGGAGAAAAGTTGCGATTAAAATCTAAGCCACACTCGCCCACTGCCACTACGCCAGGCTCTTTTGCCATGCTTCTTAATCGCGCGTAATCACTATCAACGACATCTTTAGCATTATGGGGGTGTATGCCTAAGGTATAGCTGCATATCTGCGGGAACTGCTGATGAAGTGCTGCTGCCGCATCCCACTCATTAGGGTGAGTGGTAATGATACACAGCTTGGAAACACCGGCGTCCAGAGCATTTGAAATAATCTCTTGAGGATTAAATCTGCGATCTAATAGATTAACGCCAGCGTCAAACCAGGGCATATTATTTTACACGTTTTACTTTCATGCGTTTGTTAAGCCCTTCTTTTTTCAAATAGAAAGCACCTAATAATCCACGCTCAATGAGCACGGTTTCACCCTCTTTTACTTTCAACGTGGTATCTGTAGTTTGCTGCCAAACCGAACCGTTATCAAAGGTTAAAATGAGCTTACCCCGAGCGGTTTTCTTAATCTTAGTTACCTTACCTGCGAATGTGTCGGCTAAGGTTTCGGTTTTTACTTTGTGCTCTAAACCAAACTGTTCGTCTTTAGGCGCTGGGGTTTTGGTTACCGGTGCTTCGCGGCGACGTTCAGAGGCAACAGTCGGTGTATTGCTAGGTATTGCTGCGGGTATACCCGCCTGAGTACCTGAGAGGCGGTTTACTTGCTTTTCTACGCGGTCATAACACACTAAACGTTGAAGGCTATTCTTAGTCTCGCTGCACTTAGCTAGTGCCTCGCCTACGGTTTCCGCTTGTGCTAAAAAGGCACTAAAAGGGAGCACACTTACTAGTAGTAATAATGCACGTTTGTTCATAGTAAATCCTTTGTTCTACTTAATTGTTATTCGATTTCAGTGCCAGTTTCTTCGTCGCTATTCCGGCGGCCTTTACCCGCATACAAACTGCCTACCACGACACCTATTTCAAACAGTATCCACATAGGAATAGCTAAGAGCGTTTGAGAAATAATATCTGGTGGCGTAAGTAACATGCCCACCACGAACGCACCAACTACTACATAGGGGCGTTTTGCTCGAAGTGACTTTGCATCGGTTACCCCTGTCCAGCACAGTAAGATAATGGCAATGGGAATTTCAAATGAGACCCCAAAAGCAAAGAAGAGTTTCAATACAAAATTAAGATAACTAGAGATGTCGGTACTGACCGTAACACCTTCTGGTGCCACACTATTAAAGAACGCAAATGCGATAGGAAATACCACAAAATACGCAAAGGCCATGCCCGCATAGAACAATAAAGTACTTGAGAGTAGAAGCGGCGCAACAAGCTTTTTCTCGTTACGATAAAGCCCCGGCGCAACAAAGCCCCATACTTGGTAAAGTACATAGGGAATAGCGATAAAGAATGACAACACCAGCGTAAGTTTAAACGGTGCGAAAAAAGGTGAGGCAACATCGGTAGCAATCATGCTAGCGTTTTCTGGCATAGAATCCAGCAACGGCAACGCGAGCCATTGATAGAGGTCTTGCGAAAAGTACGCCAAACACAAAAATACCACCAGCACACTTAACAGTGCTTTTAGGATGCGGCTACGAAGCTCAATTAAATGAGATATTAAATTGTTTGCGTCAGACATTTACTGTTTTTTATATGGTTCCTGAACCGACTCAGCCGCTTTTTTAAGCTCATCAACACTTTGTTCAAGCTCTGGCGAGAGATCTTTCAAGCCTTGCTGCTCAGCTTTCTTCAGGTTTTCGTGTAATTCGTGCACGCGCAACTGATGCTCAACTTCTTGCTTAAAGCCCGTTGCTGTATTTCGTACACTTCGAATAGTGTTAATGGTGGACCGCATGGCACCTGGCAAACGTTCTGGACCTAGTATCAACAAGGCCATCACACCAATTACCAATAGCTCCCAAAAGCCAATGTCAAACATCAGGATTTTTCTTTAACGTCGCTCTGCGTTTTCGTTGAAACAGTGTCAGCAGTATCATTGTCTTCTACCTGCTTCTTCTGCTCGAAATCGGCATCTTGTTCGTTTTCAGTTACTGCTTTTTTGAAGCCTTTGATTGCGCCACCTAAGTCGGTGCCAATCCCTTTCAAACGTTTTGTGCCAAAAAGTAAAACTACAATTACTAAGATAATGAGTAACTGCCAGATTCCAATACCGCCCATAAAAATAATCTCCGATACAACAGTAAGGACAGTATGCCACCCAAAGCGCTAGCTTTCACGTGAATATTTACGTGGATGAATAATCGTTGACGTTTATTATCACAACAAGCATCCTGATGGTAATTAACTGATACGGATATCATTTCACCGAGTAATCGTTAGAGGGAGTTTGGGTTGTTATGTTGTGTTTAGCAGTCTCATTGTGTTTATTGCTTACTGACCAGAGTGATAACCAGCCTATTCCTACCCATGAGGTAGTGAATAATGCACAAAACAATGTTGAACCTCACCAGCCTATGCAATGGTTTGATGTGTGGCAACGCAGCTTCACCGACTCTATGGACTTTACCGTAAGTAAGTTCGATGGCTTGTTCTCCGATGGTTCACAAGCCAAAGGAAAGGCGAAAGCAGAAGGGAGAATTCAACTTAGCTGGGAGCCTAGAACCAGAGATATCGCAGAAACCGATCTTCGTTTTCGTATTCGTGTTTCACTCCCCCACCTCGAAAATCGCGTAGACTTGCTATTAAGTGACAACGAAGATGAAACCCAAAGCGATACGATAAAAGCGGCGCGTTCTCCCTCACTGGGAAGACAAGACAATACGACCATTTCGCTGCGGTTTCGCCCCAATATAAACTCTCACTATTCATTTCGTGTTGGTGCAGGAAGACGGGATCAGCTCTATGTAAAAGCTCGTTACCGTGATGCCTATGCATTTAACTCCCATTGGGCCATGCTTTACGACACTGAAATATATCAATACACGCGGGATCAATTTGGCGCAGAGTTAGGCACCTCTATCCAGCATGTTAGTAGTAACAACAACGTCACTCGGTTAAACAACCGCTTTTATTTTCGAGACAATAGCAACGACTGGTTGTGGCGACACGAGATACAACACTTGTACCCTATCAACAACCACAATGCTTTGGTTTATAGCTTTATGGTGGAAGGCTTGAATAAACCTACCTATCAAGTAGAAGAGGTGTACACAGGTTTACGTTGGCGCAGCAATCCAATAAGAGAATGGCTTTATTTCGAGGTAGAACCATTTGTATTATGGCTTCGAAGTGAGGACTTCTCGCCGTCTTATGGTATGGCACTTCGCTTAGAAGCTTATTACGGAAAAGGCGAGTAACTCTCGTTACTCGCCCTTTTTCATTTCTTTGGCGCTTTATGTGCTTCGCTTTGCACGTTAATTTTCACCCGTTAAGGGCGTAACGCGCGCTCGCCTCTTGCTAAACCACACACGCCTGTGCGTGATGATTCAATCACTTCCGCACATTGGGCCATGGTAGCCGCAAAAGCGTCTAGTTTGTCGGTAGTGCCCGTAATTTCAATGGTGTAGTTATTCGCATGAACATCTAAGATGCGCCCACGGAAAATATCACTATTGCGCTTTACTTCAGCACGTACTGATTCAGTGCGAGTCGCCACTTTAATTAGCATCAACTCACGCTCAATATGAGTGCCTTCAGTTAAATCCACCACTTTAAGCACATCAATAAGCTTATTCACTTGCTTAGTAATCTGCTCAATGACTTTATCATCACCATGGGTAATGATGGTAAGGCGAGATAAGCTGCCATCGTCAGTAGGGGCTACACAAAGAGAGTCTACGTTGTAACCACGCTGTGAAAAAACACCTACGATACGAGATAACGCGCCAGGTGCGTTTTCCATTAATACAGAAATTATACGTTTCATTAGGTACGCTCCGTCTTACTTAAGCGCATATCATCCATAGCGCCAAACTTAATTTGCATTGGATATACGTGCTCGTTCTGATCTACCGCTATGTCCATAAACACAAGGCGGTCTTTAAGACTGAAACATTTCTCCATCGCTGCATCTAATTCATCTAATTTATCTACTTTGATACCTACATGGCCATAAGACTCTGCAAGCTTCACAAAATCTGGCATTGAGTCCATATAGGAATGCGAGTGACGACCTTTGTAAATCATATCTTGCCACTGACGAACCATGCCTAATGCGCGGTTGTTCAAGGTAATGATTTTAATCGGCAAGTTGTACTGCAAACAGGTAGATAGTTCCTGAATATTCATTTGAATACTACCGTCACCCGTTACCACTACCGAGGTAGACTCAGGGTGTGCAAACTGTACGCCCATCGCTGCAGGTAAACCAAAGCCCATGGTGCCTAAGCCACCTGAGTTAATCCACTGGCGAGGTTTATCAAATGGATAATATAAGGCAGCGAACATTTGATGTTGACCAACATCAGAACTTACATAAGCTTCACCATTGGTGTGCTTGTAAATGGACTGGATAACTTGCTGTGGCTTAATTACCGTATCGCCTTGCTCGTAGTTCAAACATTCACGAGAGCGCCACTGGGTAATTTGTTGCCACCAATCCGCTAACTTCTCTTTTTGACCAGACAAGTCTTTATTAACAAGCTGTTCTAAAATTTGGTCGAGTACTTTATCGACTGAGCCAACTACCGGAATATGCGCGTTAATGGTTTTAGAGATAGACGCCGGGTCGATATCCACATGAATAATATCGGCATGCGGACAGAATTTCGCTACGTTGTTAGTAACGCGATCATCGAAACGTGCACCCAAGGCAATAATGCAATCAGCATTATGCATGGTTTTGTTTGCTTCAAGTGTGCCGTGCATACCTAGCATACCCACGAACTGCTCGTGTGTGCCTGGCATGGCACCTAGCCCCATTAACGTACAGGTAACTGGTGCATTTAACTTTTCAGCTAATTCGATAACTCGTGACGACGCTTCAGATGTAACCGCGCCACCACCAACATAAAGTACTGGACGTTCGGCTTTTACCAAAGAAGCGACGGCTTTCTTAATTTGCTTTGTATGCCCACGCTCGGTTGGGTTATACGAACGCATTGTCACATCGGTTGGGAACACGTAAGGGTGATCTTCAGCAACATTAACAATGTCTTTTGGTAAATCGACTACCACTGGGCCAGGGCGACCCGTATTTGCAATGTAATACGCTTTCGCAATGGCTTCTGGAATATCTACCGCGCGCTTTACTAGAAAGCTGTGTTTTACGATTGGACGAGAACACCCTACCATATCAGTTTCTTGGAAGGCATCTTCACCAATATGCATTGAAGGTACTTGCCCAGACAATACAACCATTGGAATTGAATCCATATAAGCGGTAGCAATACCGGTGATGGTATTGGTTGCGCCAGGGCCTGAAGTGACGAGGACTGTGCCGGTTTTGCCAGTTGAACGTGCATAACCATCCGCCATATGAGCGGCTGCCTGTTCATGACGCACGAGGACATGTTCGACATCTTCTTGCGCATATAAAGCGTCATAAATGTCTAGTACGGCACCACCTGGGTAGCCGAACACATGTGTTACTCCTACATCTTTTAGCGCTTCTACCACCATGGCAGCGCCCGACATCATTTTCACAGTTCTCTCTCCTGTATCGGTTTGGTGTATTGTCAGCGAATGTTGACGATGAGCGGACTATAACGAAGGAAGTAGGAAGATAAAACACCAAACCGCACAAAAGTGAGATATATATCCCAATATTCAAGATAATTAGGATGAATCTTTTGATGCGATGAAATTAATAGCTAATATTAGGATGAGCTTCACAATAATTTAACAATTAATCGTCATCTATATTTATTTCAAGGTCATTATCGTCATCTATTTCGACAGTATCGTCTGTATCTTCGGTTACTACTCGCTTTGAACCATAAATACTGGCCGCTTTGGGCCGGTTGATTCGGGTTTGATATTTGACCCAAGCTTTTGCCTGAGGTGTTTGTGGCTCACATTGCCCTAACGCAGCATTAAGATAGTTAATTTCAACATCAGAACTAGGTTCAATCTTGCCATCTACTAAGGCTGCAAACAAACTACCATGGGCTTGCAATAACTTGCTTTCAGAAATTGAAAAGTCACCGGAGCGAGCGAAGCCATATGGGTAGTGCTTTTTATCTGCAAACGGACGGTTAATCAGTTTCTCTCTGGATAACGTTGTCATATGACCCCTTATCTCAGCCTTTATAGCTATTATCATACTCCCCATCGTGCGCCGATGAGGACCCATTAGCCGCGCATCTGTGTCGCTTGGCTCATTACACTGATAATTAGATAGTTGGGATTAAGAATGCTGTCAAACTGAAAAACGAGATAAGAGAAAACTTAATAAAACTGTAAAATGCTTAGATAGAACATGCGCGTTACACAGGCAACGCACACATGGTAATCGTGAGTACTCGGCCTATTTTTTAAATACAGGTACTACTTTCTGCTTTTAGGCACCCAAGCCCAAATCATTTCACACAAAACCGGCTCGATACCTTGAGCATCGGTTACTTTAACCGCTACCGTAACTTCGCCTTTCTCTTGAGTTTGCATTAACGCTATTTGTTCATCGGTAAGGTGCGCTACTGCATGCATATCACCCTGTGCGCGCTTCACATATTTAAAATTCATTTCTTTGATAAGCGGTAGTTTGTCGCCAGGTAAGTTAACCCCAACTACGAAGCCCGTAGAAGACTCCGCTAGCAATGCCATTGCAGCCGCATGCACACTGCCAATATGGTTTTGCGCTTTCTTGTAGTTTTTTTGGCGAAACGTTACCGACTTTAAATCGGTTTCCAGAATATCGATACTGACCGTGCCCGTTAGTTTCACTTTGTAGCGGAACATCCACGTCAGCATGCGTTGACGTAGCCAAGTTGGATAGGTATTGGCTTTTTTCGCAAAGTTGCGCAACGGGTTTGGTACGGACATAATTTTCTCTCTGAAATACACTTCTTCTGGTTAGACCAGTGAGGTTATGCTGCCACCGCAAAGGATGCAAGTAGTTTTAACAATACCCTAACAATTTTTGGAGGGTAAGCGTGTGTGCTTCATAATGTCTCCAGCGACCAATCGAACGGGTATTAATCGCTTCTCGAACTTGAACTTTACTCGCGGTAGATACTGGCAAGGTGTTCCGCTCTACATGTAGACACTGCTCTTCCCAACTTAAATTACAAAACGAAAGTAACTTGGGGACTTCTTCATTAGGGTTTACCGCCAATGCTTCATAAGGTTGGATATACACGTTGTCAGGAAATTTCTGCGCCCACGCTTCCATTACCTTTTTAAATCGTAAGTAAAAACGCCCGACGACATTCAAATCATAAGCATAAGCGTAGTAAGGGCTATGAATAGAAAATAGTTGGCGATAATTGCCCACACAGGTATCCATAGGGTCACGCATCAAGCAAATGATTTTGGCATTCGGTAAAGCACGACGAATAAGATCAACATAAAAGAAATTAAACGGCAGCTTGTCGACTAGACGTTGCCCGTCTTGCTTAAGATACGCGGTTCGCGCTAGGTAGCACTCTCCAATTTCTTGCATATTAAGGTTTTCCGCTGCTTTTAGGGTGTCTAAATCAAGTACATGTTGTGAGGACGTGTTGGCCAGCGATTTTACTGCCACCCCAAAATCTTGCAGTTCACCGCCTGAAGCCACTTGACTATGGTGGCTTAAAATACGCTCTACCAAGGTAGTGCCAGAGCGGGGCATACCTATTACAAAAATTGGCGAGCTGTCTTGGGCGCCATGTGCTTGAATACTTTTAATCAAGTTCTTATTAGCGCTTCCACACGGGCTATTCGCCTGCTGCTGTAGATAATCGAATAAAATTTCATAATCAGCCAAGGCGTCTTGACTAGCCTTCTGCTTAGGCGATTTGGCGTGCTGTAGTGCTTCAAAAGCCTCATCGTATTGCCCTAATGCTTCATATTCTTTTGCTAGTGCATGGCCAATATGTAGTCGTCCTTCGACATGATTTTCACACGTGCGTGATGCGTCCAGCAAACGATTGATATGATTTTTCTCAGCTGTGATCCCCCCTAAATCAGACAGCGCAAAATGCGCCTGATAAAAATTGGGATTCAGTGAAATAGCTTGCTCGAAGTGGTCTCTGGCTTGAGTAAAACTACCGGCGAACTTACTACTGACGCCATAGTTATAATGAAACTGTGGATTGTCATTATTAATTGATAACGCACGCTTGAAGTAAGAAAGTGCCCCTTCGTGATCGCCTACTCTGCTTAACGCTACCCCAACGGTATCTAAATCAAGCGCTCGGGTAAGTGACGTTGGTGGGGCGTGTTTAGCGGCGGCTTGGGCAAGGTTAAGATCGCCAATCAGTGCAAAGCATTTGGCTAAATAGGCATAAGTAAGCGCTCTGGTTTCTAAACCATTCGACTTTTCTAACAACTTAACCGCTTTGTTAATTTGTCCTATTTCGATATGGATGATACCCAGAAGAAAATAAGCATGGGGGTCATCACCAAAAGTCTGAATAACATGCACGCAGGCTTTGTGTGCTGACGTATAGTCCCTTTTGCTAATGGCTGTGGAAGCCACATCGAAAAGCTGTTGTTTATCTATCATTTTTGTATGTCATAGCGGTTCGTCGATACTGTTTGTGGTAATTGTTTTTTCGTTGCTATTTATTGCTAACGTTAATAATCATAAACCTGAAAAAAAGGCACTCCATGGAGTGCCTTATTAAGTACTATTGGTAATACTACTACATATCAAACTTGTAGTTGAACTTCAGACCTACTGTACGTGGCGTAAGTATGTAATGGCCATAGTTACGACTTAATTCAGTACCATTTGGTTGAAGCACACTATCATATAAACCTTCACCAATATCGCTCACAGTACGTCGTGTAGACACAAACGCATACTTGTCGAACAAGTTGTCGATGTACAAGGTTACGGACCACGTTTCAGATGAAATTCGCGCATTCAAGTTACTAATAGCGTAACCGGGTAACGCTTCACCGTCCTGGCGTAAACCCACCGTAGTATAAACATCACTTTGTGCAGTGATACCATAGTTCACGTCTAACATCTTATCGCCAAACACTTCTTGGCTGTATGTCATACCAAATGAAAATTGATGCTCGGCTGAACCTGGCAAACGATCGCCATCTTTACCGTCGTAAAAATCCTGTAGTTCACTACCTTCTTCACCTTGGGCAGTAAACAAAAACGGCGTATCAGCGGTTAGCTCTGCTTTCGTATGAGCATACGTGGCATACATGGTTAAGTAGTCGTTTGCGCGACCACGCAACGATAACTCTGCACCTTTAGAAGCTGCACCTTCTGCATTAACGGTAATGGGTTGCTGGCCATTTACGGTAGCTCCTTGTACTTGAGGATCGTCCCAATCTACGTAGAACAGAGCGGTGTTAACTTGAAGCTTGTTATTAAAGAAGTTAGTTTTTATTCCCAGCTCGTAGTTAGTCGTGGTATCTGCACTATAAGTTTGCTCTTCTGGCAACGCACATACTATTTGGTTATTTAAGTCATCAACATCGTCTGGGCACGCTGGTGCACCATTAGCGCCACCAACTCGAAAACCTTCGCTAATCGTCGCATAAGCCATGGTATCAGAAGTGAATTTATAGCTTGTATTTAGTTTAAACAGAGTTCCATTATCTTCTTCCACAGGAGCTTCTGTCAGTTCCAAGTTGATAGCGTCCGAAGGCTCGCCACCGAAAACTGAATTGGCTAGCGGGAAGTCCACTCCCGAGCGAGCATCAACTTCATACTCATAAGCTCGTAAACCGATGGTAGCATCCCATTTATCACTAATTTCGTACGTTAGTTCACCGAATAGTGCCATTTCGGTTACTTCCACTTCGTCAGCTGAAAAATACTCAAGCCCATCTGGGCGATAGTTACCTTCAACGCCCGCCACTTCAATCAAGTAAACATCGTAATTAGGCGTGAATTCTTTGCTGGTGCCTTCACTGTCAGTGTCGTAATAGAATCCACCCACAATCCACGATAGTGGACCATCGTCTAGCGACACTAAGCGCACTTCTTGCGTCAGCGTAGAGCGCTCTGTTAGCTCTTCCGTGTAAGAAGAAAACGCCGGGAATTCTTCGTAACTGTAGTCTAAGCGAATAAGCAGGTCAGTTTGGTCTCGTTGACCGTCTGATTCGAACTTCGAATAGCCCGTAGCAGACACCAATTCAGCAAAACCAAGATCGGCTTTTACTTCTAAGCTTAATAATGAATCTTCTTTCTCACGAGGCTCTTCGTAACGATAAGCCGACTCGTATTTACCGACTAACGCACTTAACCCGTTTTCATCAGACAACGCATTGTAGTGGCTGATTGAACGGCCTTCTACGTCTTGTGTTTGGAAAAAATAAGTAAGCGTAGCGTCAATGGTGTCGGTGGGTAACCAACGAACTGCTACGCGACCGGTTAGCGTGTCTTCACCGTTAGCATCTTCTACTTGGCGTAAGTTTTCGCTAATAGCCGTGCTGTCGGTCCAATCAGGATCGGGCAGTGAAACACCACCTTCTTGCACAACGTAATTGTAATCAATAAACCCCGGATTATTGAAGTAATTAAGTGATGCACGAACACCCAATTCACCTTCAATAATAGGCGCGTTGAATACGAAACTTCCTTCGCCACCTAATGAATCACTTTCTTCCATAGTGAACACGTCACCGGTAATTTCAGCAGTAGTAAAATCTAGATCTACTGCTTTTGGAATATAGCGAATGGCACCACCAAGCGTACCAGCACCATATAAGGTGCCTTGCGGCCCAATGAGAACTTCAACACGATCTACATCAAGTAAACGCATGTTAAGAAAAAGCGGAATTTCACCAAAATAAGTAGCTACCGTACCACCATCTGAACCTGGGCCAGATGAGTTTGTATTTAAGCCTCGCACGATAATAGGAGAATCGTTTCGACCACCCTGATCGGTGACGGTCAAGCCTGGTACCCAGCGAGCTACTGAGTCAAGGTCTTCAATATTTTGTTGGGCCAACACGTCCGATGTTATGGCGGAGATATTAATTGGAACTTCCTGCAAAGTGCCGCTTCGGCGGGTTGCAGTAACTTCAATTGTTTCTACTTGTTTTTCATCTACAGTAACTTCCTGGGCGACAACTGCACTGCTACTTAAAGCAGTAAATACAGCGCCGGCAACCAAAGAGTACCCGAAGGTGCTGCCTTTATAGTGCATGCTTGTGTTTTCTCCTGGCGGGGCTTCTATCTAGTACCCGTTAATTTTATTGTTGGGTACGTGCATCAGTGTTTTCAGCATGATCCGTAGCAGAATCTATGCCGTAAAGGGCGCGCATTCTAAAGCAAAAACGCAGTAATTTTTAATTATTTTTGAATAAATATGCTCTAATATCGCGCATGCATGCACTAAATGTGAATTAAGAGTAATAAGCAGCTGATCTAATGCAGCATTAGAAGTTGATATATATGGACTTTTATAAATTATCACCAAAACAGTGAGTACATGCTCGCACACGGTGCAAAGCTGCGGGAATAAAAACCCATTCAAAAAAAGGCGCCTTTTAAAGGGTGCAAAAAAAGAAAATTTACACTCGCTTACGCTAAAAAGTGCATTATCGGCATGAATAAACATAGAAAGCTTAAATAAAGACAGCGGGTTTAAGCTGGGAGATGATTTAAATATTAAGGCTGATTAAATTTAGATAAGAAAATTTGGAGCGGGAAACGAGATTTGTGACTGGCCGACATTTGGTCGCGGCCCCACGGGGGTCGCATTATTCAGTCTGAAATCGTGCTAGTTCAATTTGAAGTATAAAATTTGGAGCGGGAAACGAGATTTGTTACTCGCCGGGAACCGGTCGTGACCCGTGGGGTCGCATTAATCAAACTGAAGTAGGTTGATTTAATTTTATATATGAAAATTTGGAGCGGGAAACGAGATTCGAACTCGCGACCCCGACCTTGGCAAGGTCGTGCTCTACCAACTGAGCTATTCCCGCATAGAGTCGATGCTGTTGCATCTGATGATACTCACTACCATTTGGATTGTGATAGGAGTTTTTTTTGGAGCGGATAACGAGACTTGTAACTGGCCGACACTCGGTCGCCGGGAACCGGTCGTGACCCATGGGGTCGCGCTTTCACACTCTTCAGTGCTGTTTTTCAACAAACACTGTTTTTTTGGAGCGGGAAACGAGATTCGAACTCGCGACCCCGACCTTGGCAAGGTCGTGCTCTACCAACTGAGCTATTCCCGCATACAAAAAAAGGCACTTCGTTTTGAAGTGGTGCGCATTGTACAAAAATAATTTTATTTGGCAACCATTAATTGGATTTTTTTGTACAAACGCACCTTTCCCGCTTAAATCGTGAACACTTTCTCACGATAGTAGCGCATTTCTTCAATAGACTCGCGAATGTCATCAAGGGCAAGGTGAACCCCCTTTTTATCAAATCCATCTAAAACTTCAGGCTTCCATCGCTTAATCAGCTCTTTTACGCTGCTCACATCAATACTGCGGTAGTGAAAGTAATCTTCTAGCTCTGGCATGTACTTCACCATAAAGCGTCTGTCTTGGCCTATAGTATTTCCGCACAAAGGAGATTTACCGGCATCAACATAGTCAGATAAAAACGCCATTGTTTGACGGGCTGCTTCAGCTTCATTCACCGAACTGGCTCGACAACGTGCAGTAAGCCCAGTTTCACCGTGTACACGGGTGCACCACTCATCCATATTATCAAGTACATCATCAGGCTGATGCACTGCAATAACGGGGCCTTCAGCAAGCACATTTAGCTGTGCATCTGTCACTATGGTTGCAATTTCCATCACCACACAAGTCTCTGGATCGAGCCCTGTCATCTCCATATCAATCCACACTAAATTACTGTCGTGCTTTGTCATCGGCTTCCTCTTAGTACTGAGGCATGGCAACCATGCCCTACAAACGTTATTATAAGCGCAGTATACGTGAACTAGAAAAGAATCGTGGCGAAAAAACCAAAACTTACACATAGACAGAAACGCCAAGTCGCAGCTAACAGAAGCAAACGGCTGCAAGATAAGCATGGTGACAACAAGCAAACGTCAGTAGATGAAAGCCAACTGATGAGCGGCGTTGTGACGGGTCGCTTTGGCAAACATGCCGATGTTGAAGACGCCGAGGGCAATGTGTCACGGTGTCATATCCGCCGTACAGTAGACTCTGTGGTATGTGGTGATAAAGTACTATTCAGTAAAGGCGACGATGCCGACTCTGGTAGTGTACGTGGTGTTATTGAAATAGTTAACGATCGCCATTCAGTCCTCACCCGCCCCGACTTTTACGACGGCATAAAGCCCATTGCGGCTAATATCGATAAAATTATTGTGGTAAGCGCTACCCTTCCATCACTCTCTACGCACATTATCGACCGCTATTTAGTGGCTTGTGAAGACATTGGCATTACCCCTTTTATTGTTTTAAACAAAGTGGAGCTTCTTTCACAAAGCGAAAGAGAAACCATTAATGAACAATTAAAGGTTTATAACGATTTAGGTTATGAAGTGCTTTTCACCAGCTGTAAGACCGGTGAAGGTATTGATGAACTTAATGCCTATCTTGATAACAATGTAAGTGTTTTCGTAGGTCAGTCGGGTGTAGGGAAATCTAGCTTAATTAATAAAGTATTACCTGGTGCCGACATACTCACCGGGGAAGTATCAGATAACTCAGGCTTAGGCCAACACACCACCACCGCAGCCAAGCTACTGCATTTACCGGCTGGCGGTGATTTAATAGATTCTCCAGGCGTCCGAGAATTTGGCTTATGGCACATTCCTACCGAACGCATTACTTGGGGCTTTATTGAATTTAGGGATTACTTAGGTGGGTGTAAATTCCGTGACTGTAAACACCTTAACGACCCTGGCTGCATTCTTCGGGAAGCCGTAGAAGAAGGTAAGATTAATGCCGAGCGTTTTGCTAGCTACCACAAAATATTAACCACCATGGACGAGCAACGTCCGAGCCACAGTCAACCACCTGGCGCTTAAGGCTAGCATTTACTATTAATATGGCTTGTTGAAAATGAATATAAACACGACTTCAACAAGCCTACCCCTTCTGGCTTATTCCAAGTTTGTAGCATACATAATCTTAAAGTTGCTTACGCGCTTATAAGTTAGGGTACAATTAACCTGTCTTTTTAATGGAGAGCTTTCGTGCTGGACTGGCTTAAAATAAACTTACAATACATTACCCCTAAACATTTGTTGTCTCGCCTAGTAGGCAAATTAGCGGCAGCAGAGCTTGGTGGCTTCACTACGTTTCTTATCAAGCTTTTCATCAAGCAATATAATGTTGATATGAGTGAGGCATTACATTCAGATCCTGCGCATTACCGCAGTTTCAACGCCTTCTTTACTCGCCCATTAAAACCAGAAGTACGCACCGTTGACCCACGAGAAGATGTATTGATTCAAGCGGTGGACGGTACGGTAAGTCAATTTGGCGACATTGAAGTTGACAGTATATTTCAAGCCAAAGGCCATGATTACAGTCTAACCAGTTTATTAGGCGGTAAGCCAGATTTAGCGGCGCCGTTTAAAGACGGAAAATTTGCCACTATTTATCTAGCCCCTCGAGACTACCACCGCATTCATATGCCGGTAGAGGGCACACTTACCGACATGGTTTATGTGCCTGGTGAGTTGTTTTCTGTAAACCCGCTTACCGCACAGAATATTCCTGGCTTGTTTGCTCGTAACGAGCGCGTTGTGGCGTTATTCGATACGCCCGTAGGCAAAATGGCTATGGTATTAGTAGGCGCTACGATTGTTGCCAGTATAGAAACCGTTTGGGCAGGCACAGTGTCGCCGCCTACCGGTAAAAATGTTCAACACTGGACTTACGAGAAAGATACCGAAGCAAGCGTGCACCTTGCGAAGGGTGATGAGCTAGGCCGCTTTAAATTGGGCTCTACCATTGTGGTATGTTTCGAAAAAGACATGATTGATTTTGATGCATTAGCACCTGGGCAAGTAACCCGTTTAGGTGAACCTATGGCCTTTGTTGCGAACGCGCCAGTAAACACTGATGCGAGCGCTGATTTAGGCGATGACGCAAGCGCTGATTTAGGCACGCAAGCGACACCAAGCTAGTTTATGAATGCAGTAAAACGAAGTTTGATATCACTGCACTTTACCGTTGTCTTATTAGGCGGTACTGCGCTTTTTTCTCATCTAGTGCCTCTGAGTGCCAGTGATATCACGCTAATGCGATCGGTATTTGCCTGTATCGCATTATTTCTCTTCCTAAGATTTTCTAGCGAAAGTTTGACGCTGGCAAGCCGCAAAGATTATCTAATAGCCATAGGGCTAGGTATCTTGATGGCCTTGCACTGGGTAACCTACTTTGCGGCAATGCAGTACTCTAGTGTGTCGGTAGGTATGATTGCCCTATTCACTTTCCCCGTAATTACCGTACTGATAGAGCCGTTCTTCGAAAAAGTAAGCTTGGTATGGCAAGACATTGTATCTGCGCTTACCGTTATCGCAGGCGTGTATTTTATTGTGCCTGAAACGTCACTGGATAATGACATCACTTTAGGGGTGCTTATTGGTGTGGGCTCTGCGGTGCTTTACGCGTTCAGAAATCTGATCCACCGAAAACACTTCAAACAATACAGTGGCGCGAAAGCCATGGCGTGGCAAACCCTAGTGATTGCTATTTTCTTGCTACCTACCGGCAGCAATGAAATTACAGATGCCCCGATGAGTGCTTGGTTAATGCTTCTGCTGTTAGGTACTGTTTTTACCGCGTTACCACATGCATTAATTGCAGCAAGTTTACGTCATTTACGAGCAAAAACCTTTTCGCTGATTGCCTGCATGCAGCCTTTCTATGGGGTTATTCTTGCCGTATTGCTGTTGGATGAAAACCCCAGTGGAAACACGCTATTGGGCGGTATTCTTATTACTTCTGCATCTATCTATGAAACACTCAATACCCATAAGCTGCACGGTAAGTCAGAAAAGGACAGCGACTAAATGCTTATTATTGCCCACAGGGGCGCGAGTACGCTTGCGCCTGAAAACACGCTTAAAGCATTTACGCTAGCCTTCGAGCAGCAATCTGATGGTATAGAATTCGACACCTACCAGCATGATGACGCCATTATAGTATTTCACGATAAAACCCTTGGGCGCACCACAAATGGTTCAGGATTTTTATTACAAACTTCACTGGCGGATTTAAAGCAGCTAGATGCTGGGGAAGGTGAAGTTATTCCTACCTTGGAAGAAGTGCTGGCTACCGTACCAGATGGTGCGCTGTGTAATATTGAAGTGAAGCACTTGCGCAATGCTGAAGCTTGGGTGCAAGACGTAAAGCGTGCAGTAGAAGATGCACAGATAAACCCAAATTCCTTACTTATTTCTTCGTTTAATCACCATTGGCTAGCCGAAATAAGCGCATTATGGCCACAGGTGGCCATTGGCGCATTAACCGCCACCTACGCACTTGATGCAACGTACTGTGCCCGTCAGCTTAAAGCGAAATCTATTAATATTGCGTTAGATGTGGTGAATGCTGATTTTGTAAATGCGGCGAAACAAGAAGGATTGGATGTGTATGTTTATACGGTAGACGAGCCAGAAGATATGCTTCAATTGAAGCTATGGGGCGTAACCGGTATTTTTACCAACGTGCCCGAAATTGCAAAGCGAGTTGTGGGTTAAGGGCTAAGGATTAAGAAGCTAAAACTTAGCGTTATTTATAAAGCTTTGGGCGTAAAGCTTGAGTTAAAAATTTACGCCGGTTGGCTTACAAAAGCGCCTATTCTACTTCGGTAGATAAGTGACTAGAAAATACCGTTTCTTTACAGCACTTACATTGACGGCACAAACGCATGTTAACCCAATGCCCCGCCACGATAAGTAGCGCACCCACAGCGATGGTGAACGGCTCATAGGCTTCACCAAACATGTTTTTGTTCCAATAAATTGCACCACCCGTAAACAGCAATGCCAACGGATAATAACGGCCATGATAGCGAGTGGCCCCGCCGATAAGTGCAACCGCACCAATAATTAACGATATAGTTAATATGGTTCGTTCAAACCAAATTTGGGCGAAAAACGAAGAACCGATAAGTGGCAATAATGGCACAACAACAGGTAGCGCTAGGCAATGCAACGCACACAAGCTCGACACCCAAATGCCCAGTCTGTCTAATTTTGTTGGATTGTCTTCTACCGGATTCATTTACTGTACCTTTACAACATCAAAAACTTTAAAACACGCCACTTCACACACGCTTTAATCATATGACTCTTGTCACAGAAGCTCTTGTTATAAGCGCTTTCGTGATATCACAATAGCCGCACGTGCACTGTAGCCACAGAATAACTCTGCAAGAGACGTTATAATATAACATTTTAAAGCAAATGCGAAACTTTCCCCTATGATATTTTCAATCTTTAAAAGAACGAAATGCCATAAGTGGAGATTAGAGTCGGGAAATGGCTGATTATTATTAATAATTAAATGCCGAGGTGCGAATCACGGAAAAAGTAGAAAGGAAGAAACTTATGCTTGTTGCACGAGCAAAATTAACGAGGGCTATTCATTCGGCGCAGAGGCGATTCATTCGGTGCGGAGACTATTCATTCGGCGCGGCCGCTTCAGTTTCTAACAGCGGCTTTGGATGAACCTCTTTAACCAAAGTGTTATTGGGGATGCTATTGGGGATATTAGCCACCAGTGTGAAATAATCGTTTACTGACGCTAAAGCAATTCCTTCGTTTGCCAGGCTAGGCAACGTGTGCGCTAAAAAGGTAATCGTTTCTGGGTAAGGATGTGCAATTACCACAACGGTGCCGTTTCGTTTGGCCAATCGTTTTGTGTATTCAAATTGCTTACTAAGCGATGCAACCGAGCGATCATTATCAAGAAATACCTGCCGGCTTGCATTCGGCACCCCCACTCTATCCGCTACCTGTTGCGCTGTAGTATTTACGCTAGTTCTGCTATCTACAAAGAAAAGTCCTTGGCGCTTTATCTCTTCCATAATGGTTTGCATGGCGGGCTCTTCAACCGTAAATGCACTGCCCATGTGATTATTCACTCCTACTGCGTTCGGCACACTTTTAAGCGCTGCTCTTAGCGTGTGAGTAATGGCCGCAGGATACATATCGGTAGATAACCCTAAGGGACCCATGGCTTTGCCGCTGGTCGACTGCATTGGCATGTGTAACATGACAGCGCGGCCTTGCTGCTCGGCTTTACGAGAAATTGTTTGTGCAAGAGGGGTTCGCGGTAAAATTGAAAAGGTCACTTCGCTGGGAAGCGCAAAGGCCGCCATATCTGATTTTCTGTAACCCAGATCATCAAGAATAATAATAACACGAGGATTTACCGGGATAGTCGCTGACGCCGCAGCATGACTCGTAAAACTCGTCATTATCATTAACGATAAAACACACAGACGCCAAAGCACCTTCATCTACGTTTCTTCACTTCCATTATTGATTTTATTATTTCCACGCGCACTGCTGATATTAACAACGAGATACTAAACCGAATAAGAAATAAGTCTTATAAGAACTGAGCCAGACAACAATAGTATGGCTGTATCTCGGCTCCATTGAACCAGCATTTATGCAGCATACCAATTTACAAAAAGGAAACAAGCTCTGCTCAGCTGTTCTTAGCGTGTAAAGGTTGCGTAAAGAGTGACCGCCAAGCTCAATTTCAGCTTTAATTGTCGATAAGGTTACAACGTATACTATTTATTGTGGAGTAATTATGATTTCTTCTGTTAACAGCTCAACCATGCAAGCTGGCATGCCGCCACGCCCTGAAGGCCAAGCCCTTAGCGATACACAAAAAGAGTCTGTGAGCGCTATTTTGTCATCTTACGATCCGGAAAACTTATCAAGCGAAGATGCGGCTTCTATTGTAGAGCAATTCAAAGAGGCAGGTATCGAGCCAAGTAAGTCTTTGAATTCGGCGTTAAGCAGTGCAGGTTTTGAAGGTAAAAACATTGCTGAATTAGCAGGAATGGGCAAACCACCGCCTCCTCCACCACAACAAGAAGCGTCGAATTTACCTGACAATTCCACATTTTCGATAACGGTATAACCGTAAAAAATGTTTAACTTGTCACAGTGTAGCCTGCTTATATAGCGTGCTTAGCGATCAGTTAAACCAAGCGGTGGGATTTAACGCTTTTCCCTTATGGCGTATTTCAAAATACAAATTAGGGTAATCTTGTCCGCCGCTTCTTCCTACTAAGGCAATACTTTCACCTGAAAGAATATCGTCGCCAGCTTGTTTCAACAACGCTTGGTTGTGCCCGTAAACACTCATGTAACCTTCCCCGTGATCGACAATGGCCACTAAACCAAACCCGCGAAGCCAATCGGCATAAAGTACTTTGCCCGATGCCACGCTCTTTACCGCTTCGCCTTCCGAACCATCGATAATAATGCCTTTCCAGCGCACTTGTCCTTGCCTGCGATTGCCAAAGAGTTTACGAATGTGACCTTCAACAGGCACTGACAACTTCCCCTTTAACTTGGCTAACCCATCCAGCGATACCTTAGCTCTAGCCGCAGCGCGTTCAGCAGCAATACGGGCAGCTTCAATAGCATCAAGTAACGCCTTTTCATTTGCCTGCAAGGTGGCAATTCGTCCGCTTTCACTGGCGATAGTTTTATTAAGTTTGGCTAAGGTTTGCTTTCTATCATCTTGGCGAGTGAGTAACACCCCCCGCTGACTTTCTTGTGTCTTGCGAAGGGCAAGCAAGGATTCCGCTTTTTCAGCAAGCTCTTCGGTTACCGCTTCAAGGCGAGCCACGTTGTCTCTAAATCGGGTAATTTCTTGCTGACGTGCCTTTGCCAAATATTGATAATACGTAATGACCCGTTCGAAATTACGGGCATCTTCTTGATAAAATAACATTTTGGCGTAGTCGTAATGCCCCGCCATAAACGCACTTTTCAATTGACTTGAAAGCAAGGACTGTTGCTGGCGAATAGCTTCTTTTAACCCTTCCTGCTCTTTTACAAGCACTTCTTCTTCCGCTAACACACTATTTAATTGCTGTTTGTTTTGCGCCAAGGCTTTCGCCACTTTCGCTATTTCAAGCTCTGAACGCTTGAGCACTTGCTCTAGTTCTTGTGCGCTAGCTTTGTTATTTTCTAAAACCTGCTGACGCGCTCTTAATTCAACTTGTAGTTCTGCCAGCTTCTCTTGGCTAACATCTTGCGCCTTTACGGTAGATGAGACTAAACCCATACCGAATATGACAGCAAGTAAACAGACAATTGGGCAAAATCGTTGAATAAACATAAAAAGGTAATAGCGGCCTTTGGCGGTGTATTGGTGGCAAAAACAGATTGCAGAATTCGCCTACAATCATGATGATAGTTAGCGTATCAGTGTATCTGAGGGCTAGATTAAATCCCAGTGCAATTTGGTTGTAATATCAATCCGCTATTGTACCGCACACAATTACAAGACACGCTTGACTATTGCAGGGTGGTTTCTCGCCCGTTTTTCTATATACTTTGCACTCTTTTTATGGTCTGTAGACAAGGTTAGAAGTAATGGATCAGCTAATAGCGTTTGCCAGCGATAATATTGTACTTGCTGGTGTATGGGTTGCTTTGGTGGGCATGTTGGTGTTTAGCTACATTTCAACGTTTACCTCTTCAATCAAAGAAGTTAATACACACGAAGCCACTTTGTTAATGAATAAAGACGACGCGATTATCTTTGATACTCGCGCGGCTAAAGACTTTAAAGCGGGGCACATTTTAGGTGCTAAGCAAATAAAACCAGAAGAATTGCGCGAGAAAAACTTCGCTAAGCTTGAAAACAGCAAAGATAAACCCATTATCGTTGTATGCGCTATGGGCAATCAAGCTCGTGGTACAGCCGGTGCGATGTCAAAAGCGGGCTTCACTAATGTCAAAGTCCTTAAAGGCGGCATGAACGCGTGGCAGAGTGCAAGTTTACCGATTTCAAAATAATAGGTGATCATAGTGAGTAAAGTAGAAATTTACACCAAGGGCCATTGCCCATACTGCCATCGTGCTAAAGCACTTCTCGCACAGAAAGGTGTTGAGTTTCAAGAGTACCCTATTGATGTTCAACCAGAATTGCGTGACGTAATGATTGAGCGCGCGAATGGCGGTTGGACAGTGCCACAAATTTTCATCGACGATAAGCACGTAGGTGGCTGCGATGACATGATGGCACTAGAAGCACAGCAAAAACTAAATCCTATGCTTGGGTTAGCATAACGCGTCAGCGCGTAAAGCAACGCAATACATTAAAGTAAAACGACAATTAAACAGGAAATATCATGGCTGACGATAATCAGACTACTAACGGCGCCGCAGCAGGCGACCAAGTGCAAGCCCCTCAATTCAACATTCAGCGTATCTTCACTAAAGATATCTCTTTTGAGTCGCCAAATGCGCCAGCTATTTTCACTAAAGAGTGGAAGCCAGAAATTAAGCTAGATATTGACACTAGCACCAACAAACTAGACGAAAACGTTTACGAAGTAGTGTTGTCAGTAACCGTTACCGCCACACTTGGCGAAGAAACTGCATTCTTATGTGAAGTGCAGCAAGCCGGTATTTTTGCCATTGGTGAAATGCCTGATCAGAACAAAGCGCATACGCTAGGTTCATTCTGCCCGAACATGCTTTTCCCGTATGCACGTGAAACGATTTCAAACCTTGTGAACCGTGGAACTTTCCCTCCACTAAATTTAGCGCCAGTTAACTTCGACGCTATCTTCGCTGCTTACGTTCAAAAGCGTGCACAGCAAGCCCAAGGCGAAGCGCCTAAGATGGACGCGTAAGCACCATTATGATGAACCCGAATTCGGTTTCAGTATTAGGGGCGGGGTCGTATGGCACCGCCCTTGCTTTTTGCTTAGCCAGAAATGGTAACCCTACCTTGTTGTGGGGGCGCGACGAAAAGCATATGGAAGCGCTGGCTTCAAGCAGAGAAAACGCGCGCTATTTGCCAGGTGCTACCTTTCCTGATGCGCTTAATGTAGATGCCAATTTAGAAACGGTCATTGCCACTAGCCAAGATATTCTTGTGGTAGTGCCAAGCCACGGCTTTGCGGCAATGCTTCAAAGCATTAAGCCTTTGTTGCAGCCCAACCATAGAATTATTTGGGCAACCAAAGGGCTTGAACCTAAAACCGGCAGATTGCTTCGAGAAGTTGCAGAAGAAATTCTGGGTACTGCCTATCCGCTAGCCGTATTATCTGGCCCCACATTTGCCAAAGAAATGGTGGCAGGCTTGCCTACGGCTATTTCGTTATCGTCCACTGACGAAACCTTTGCTGACGAATTTGCCGCTAAGCTACATTGCGCGAAATCGTTTAGGGTATACAAAAACCCAGACTTCACCGGCGTACAATTAGGCGGTGCAGTGAAAAACGTGATTGCCATAGGCGCTGGTTTGGCAGATGGGTTAGGTTTTGGTGCGAATGCCCGTACCGCATTGATTACTCGTGGTCTTGCAGAGCTTACTCGTCTTGGCGTGAAGCTAGGTGCTCAGCCAGAAACCTTTATGGGCATGGCTGGCCTTGGCGACTTAGTGCTCACCTGCACCGATAACCAATCACGTAACCGTCGATTTGGCTTAGCCTTAGGCCAAGGTAAATCTGTCGACACGGCGATTGAAGAAATTGGGCAAGTGGTAGAAGGCTATCGCAACACGGAAGAAGTACATGTGTTATCGCATAAAGTCGGTGTTGAGATGCCAATCTGCGAGCAGATTTACGCGGTACTTTATCACGGTAAATCGCCAAAAGAGGCCGCATTAACCTTACTGGGTCGCGATCTTAAAAACGAAGCCTGATTAAAAATTATACAAAACTGATAAAGCGCGCAGCATCAACACTGCGCGTTTTTTTATGTCTAGCGTGCGCCGTCGTAGCCTAGTTGACGCCAGCTTTCATAAACAAAAACCGATACCGCATTCGATAAATTCATACTTCTGCTGTCGGGTAGCATTGGAATACGTACTCGCTGTTCTGGCGGTAGCGCGTCAATAACATCGTCGGGCAAACCTCTGGTCTCTGGCCCAAACAATAAAGCATCGCCTTTTTTGTATTGTGCATCGCTGTGAAATGCTTTGCCTTTGGTAGTACAAGCAAAGATTCGGCTTGGCTTTTCACTTTCAATGTAAGCTTCTAATGATGCATGACGCTTAACGTGAGCAAATTCGTGGTAATCCAGCCCTGCCCTACGTACACGCTTATCGTCCCACTCAAACCCAAGAGGCTCAATCAAATGCAGCATAAAGCCGCTATTGGCGCATAAGCGGATAATATTTCCCGTATTGGGGGGAATTTCTGGCTGGTAAAGTACGATGTCTAACATGCTGGCTCACTGTCGAAATGCTAAATTGCCACGCTTTTAAATGGCGATATGACGAACGGGCGCTCATCGCCCATTAGCGTTATTTTACGCGCTTAAAAAATCAAATACAGTAGAGAGTGCAGCATCACGAATGTCGTCCGATTCGGTAAGCACCTCATGATACGCCACAGGAATAATTTCTACCTGAGCATTGGGGAACTTAGCGGCTACGCGACGTTGGCGTTTATTCTCTATAATACTGTCGCCATCTGCACTTAAAATTAACGAGCGCGTAGTAATAGCAGCCGCATTAAGTTCAATGGTATTCATCGCGGCTTGTGCTGCCCGCAACCATTCAGTGGTTACACCACCAAGTTGAATTTGGCGCTCTTCATCATAAAGCTGGCGAAATAAGCTATAGCGATTCTTACTATGCGTAAGTTTATTTAAGGCATAAGGAAATGCAATGTAAGGCGTTTGCCCAAAGAAATAACCTGACTCACGCTTTTTCATTTTATTAATACTAAGCCCTACTTTTATAAGGCTATTGGCCAACCAATTTGGTAGTGCAGGCTTAATACCGAACATCGGGGATGCGAGTACTGCTTTGTCGAATAAGCTAGGGTCTCTTAATAGGGTTAGTGCGCCAATTGCGCCGCCCATAGAATGGCAAAGTAACTGCAACTCACCCTGTTGGCGCGGCTTCACAATATCGTTTACGAAGGTGATTAAATCATCCACGTAATCGGCGAAATCCGCCACGTATCCATGTTGAGGATCGTGAGTCATACGCCCCGATAACCCTTGCCCTCGGTGATCAAGAATAAAAACTGCAAAGCCATTTTGATACAAATCGAAAATGAGTTCTTTGTATTTTAAGTAGGACTCGATACGTCCAGAACTGATCACCACCGTGGATTTGGGGGTTTCTGGTATGCACCACGCGTAATGCACATCGATGTTATCTTTACCAACAAACTCGCCAAGGGTGACAGAAGTTTGCCAAAAAGGGTTTATTTCAGTGGCAAAGGTCGAAGCTAAGTCTTGCTCTGACGTAAACGTCCAGCTCATACAGGCATATCCTAATAGAATCGTGAGGCAGTGATAACTTGAACGCTACACGGCAATGAAAATTTATGCGCGTTAAGTGTTTTCTAACTTGCGAGGGAAGGACAGTGTGACGCTTAGGCCACCTTCTTCTCTTGTCACTGCTTTTATTGCGCCATGATGCAATTCTACAGCAGCTTTTGCAATGGATAAGCCCAAACCTACCCCACCAGAAGCTCTTTCTCTGGCTAAGGTTGCACGATAAAAAGGGGCAAATACCCGTTCGCACTCTTCACTTGATAAACCTTCACCGTCGTCGCAAACGGTCACCGACCATTCGGTGTCGGTGACGGTAAACTCAACCGTTGTTAAATAGGTGCTGTGGCGGATGGCGTTACGTAGAACATTCTCAACTGCACGGCAAAGTAAAACTTGGTCTACCAGCACGGTCAGCTTGGGTATTTCATTTATATCGAGGGCTTTATTGCTATTTGCGGCTTCAAACTGACCATCAGTAAAAATATCGCGAAACAACAGAGATAAAGAATAAGATGAGAAGGTGGTTACCCCATTTTCAGCGCGGCTTAATTCCAGCAATTGGCTCACTAAAGCTTCCATACGCTCAGCCTCTCGCTCAATACGGGCCAGCGATGCTGGGTCTACATTTTGCTGATGTGCTAAACCAAGTGCCATCTGCAGTCGAGCCAAGGGAGAACGAAGCTCGTGAGATATATCGGCCAGGAGCCGTTTTTGTCCGGTCCACATTTTCTCTAACTGACCTGCCATTGAATTGAAGTCGCGACCTAGTTGACCAAGCTCATCCTGTCGCTTCTCAGTATTATCAATTCTCGCTTCCCAGTTACCAGTAGATAATGAACGCGCAGACTTCTGCAGCCGAAGAATTGGTCGTGTGAGAGATTTCGCAAACAGCCAAGATAACAACGTCGTTGTCACTAAGGCGATACAAAGAAACAATACAAAGGGAGGAGCATTTTCACCAGGCAAATCCATTTTGGCAAAGAACAAAGCAAACCTTTTACCATCACGCTCAAAGAGCATTGGCCCAGTTATTTTTAGCGCGCCCCGATTTAGTGTGATTGGTACTTTTTGATCGACGATGCGCTCTATATCTCTTCGGTCGTCTTCACGTAAAGGCGGGCCGCCAGCAGCGATCATCCGGCCTGTGTCGACATCAACTGCGATTGCTCTTCCTCTAACGGCACGTCCATTTCTATCTAGCGCTACTCTTAGCGGCGCTTGCATGGCGCGCTCGCTAGTTATGCCGCCAAGCAAACGCTCTAAATGTTGAATTTCCTGTGGAGACGCGGTGTTTACCTGAAGTTCTTCAAAGAAGAATCGACTTCCCCAAACAGCCAGTACAGCAGTAACAATGAAGGTAGCCCAGAACCACAAAAAAAGGCGCCCCACAATGGCGCGAGCAGGGTTTATTTTACGGAAAAACGTCATTGACCAGATAGCAACATATAACCCACGCCGCGGATGGTTTTAATTTTTTCGATATTACTAATAGCGGCTATTTTTTTGCGCAAGTTACTTACGTGCATATCGATACTTCTATCAAACGCTTGAAGAGATTTACCTAATACCTTCAAACTGATTTCTTCTTTCGTCACTCGGCTTCCTGTGTTTAGCATAAGCAACCGAAGTATAGAAAATTCTGTACTGGTCAAGGTCATTTCAACCTCACCGACTTTGGCGACTTGGCTACTACTACTTAAAAATAATTCATTCACAATCAAGTCTTGTTCAATAGTACCACCGCTGTGAGTCAATGACAGTCTTCGGAATATGGCTTTTATTCGCGCTACCAACTCTCTATGATTGAACGGCTTTGGCAAGTAATCGTCTGCTCCAAGCTCTAACCCTAGAATGCGGTCGTAGTCATCACCGCGCGCCGTTAGCATAAGCACGGGTGTCGCATGACTCACTCTTAACTTCTTAAGTACATCGAAACCGTCCATTTTAGGCATCATGACATCAAGCAGAATGAGGTCGTAATGACCACCTGCCGTTGCTTCTGCTAACCCTGCTTGGCCATCATTACTGACCTGAATTTGATACCCCATGCTTGATAGATAGGTGGCTAGCATGTCAGTTAGTTCATTATCATCATCGATAATAAGAATGGACTGTAAATGAAACTCTGAACTCATGTTTTTGAAACCTACGACGGCTTGATTCATCTTTCGGATACCCAAGTATAATGCATAGAGGAATGACAACGGTTAAATACTGCGCGTTGCGTTAAAAAAACTAGGAAACGCCACAAGCGACGACCTAGCCATTCCCACACACAAACGATGGAAATGATAAGCTTTGTGACCGATAGAATCTGCGCATGGTTCAAACTTTACACAAGCTTTACAATGCGTTGACTGCTTTTGGCCGCAGAGCTAGTAAGATTCTGGGGTGCGAATACAAAGGAGACGCCCGTGAAATCAATTCTCATTGCTGGGTTATTAGCGACAACTTTTAGCCTAGCCCACAGCGCAAATGCGGCCCCTCAAGGCCCCAAAATGCGTGATCATGCTCCTGGGATGGAAATGATCAAAACCTTAAGCCGCCTTTCTCTTTCTTCAGAGCAAATGGATGAGGTGAAAAAGCTTGTTACCGCGTTTAAAGCCAATCATGAACGCCCAGACGCCTCGTCGGAGCACCCAGATAAGCCCGACCTCGCTACCCTTTCAGAAAGTGAAATTCGTAGCCTTGTTGAAACCAGGATACTGAAACAACAATCGCGTCATTTTGCTATTGCAGAACTTCGCAGTGAGATTTACAACCTGCTTTCAGCGTCGCAACGTAACATGCTAACCGAGTTTGAAGCTAAACGAGAAGCCAAACGAGAAGTCGCGCACGGTGGGAAAAGAAATACTGTCAGAAGCGCTATGCGAGGCCAGCCGCCAAGAGGACCTCGCCTGCCGTTTAAAGAACTGCAACTGACTGACGAGCAGTTAGTATCACTTGAAACCTTAAACGCCACTTTTCGTGAAACCCGCTTTCAACATAAAGTCACAATGGATGCACTCAGAAACGCTGAGCAAGCCCTTGTGCGAAGTGGCAATTTCTCCGAATCTGCATGGGATGCACTTTATGCTGAATATAAAGATGATCTCGTTAATGCAGCAATAGAAAACATGACTCATAAACAAGCCACGTTTGCAGTGCTTACCGACGCACAGCAAGCCGAGGTATTGGAGAAGCGCGAAAACGTAGACGCGCTTCGCCGTTTGTTTAGCGATAATTAAGACTACTCGCTAGAAAAAGATAACAACTTGGAACGTAAGCAAAGACGCAAACTTTAGTTTGCGTCTTTTTTTTGTACTGGCGAAACGATGTCATATAAGTGAACTGCCGATTCTGCGCCTTCAACCTTTAATACACTCACTTCATCACCTAAATGGGTAATAGCAAACTGCCCATTCTCTACCGGCAACATCACGCTCTTAGTTGGCGATAGAAGTACCGGCAACGACTGCTGTTTGTATAACTGAAAGCTATCGCCTTCGCGAATACCTTGGGCAATACCTAAATCGACAATCAACTGCTGGTTACTGGTATTAACCACCCGCGCAAAGGTAGGCTCGCAGGTAATGGCGGCAGAAATATCGGTTAGCGCAGCATTTACGGTGTTTAATACCATTCGCCCGTACTCGCTACGCCAAAATAAGCTGTTATTGGTATCCACTTGGTAGCTGTTTTCAAACTCCCAATCTGCTTCACTGTGATAACTGTCGTTATAAATGATACGTTGCCTGAAGGTATCTAGCACGAACACTTGAAGGGTAAAGTTGCGCCTAACCGCCACCTCGTCGCTGTCGAAAAAGGACTCACTTTGTGCTATTTGCTCAAACAAGCTTACATCTTTAATGTAGCCGAATAGTGCGAACTGCTGACCATAGGTATCGCGTAAGTAAGTCGATTTTTGTTGTAACTCTACGCCTGAGAGTGCTTCGGCAGACCACATATCGGCGCTAGCCATGGCTTGTGATATCTGCATGACATTAGGTGTATCCGCGGTATTTTTCAGTTGCTGCGCAAATCGTTGTGTAATGTGTTTACCAATATTATAAATACCGCCTGTGGCCGCCTGTCGTGAGTCGAGTAGGGCAAAATGAGTCACCAGTAAGCGCTTTTGAAAGCGATTGGGTTCACAATCAAACAAGGGGGTTAAATTGACATTCACCACTACCGATAGCACATTATCTTGAACACTTTCGCTAATGATTTCGACTCGCTGTATTCGGCCTGCGGTACGAAGCTCTGCTTTGCTGCTGAGTATTAACCCATCGATTAGAACATCTTCGGCGGCAATAACACTTCCGCTCTTATAAGACGCATCCGCGATAGCATTTTTAATCACCGTAGGGCGCACAGAATCTAAGTCGGCACCGGTAAAATTAAGACTTGCTTCACCTTGTACCCATATGGCCATGGCCGTGCCATGCCACATAGTTATTATTGCTATACCTAGACGAAGATAGCCTTTCATGCTTTTCACCTACTAACCGAATATTGCGAACAATTTATCTATCACAGAGCGCTCTTGATTCTCTTGCAAATCCCCAGTGCCGCTATATTCAATGAGTGCATTACCCACTTTTGAAGACACCACGGTATTGCTTTCATCAACATCTTGCTTGCGTACTTCACCTGAAAAACGAATATATTCTTTTCCTTTATTCATGGTTATCCATTTTTCCCCTGTGACCAGCAAGTTTCCTGCTGGCGTAATAGCGGTGACATAAACGGTAATGCTGCCTTGCAATGAGTTTGACTGGCTTGATTGTGCCGAACTGGTAAATTCGCTGTCCTGTTCATGGTCTACTTCAAGGTCATCGCCTTCAATTTGAATTCCCCCTACCCGCACAGTTAAAGGTTCTATATCAAAGGTGCTGTTTTTATCTTGGTTGTAATCAAGTGACTTCTCAGACTGGGTGGTCTCATCCAGCTTTATTAAAATCATATCGCCCACTTTGTACTGGCTGTGGCGCTGGTACAGCCCCATGGCAAGCTCCGGATTAAACAAAGAGCCGCTAGGAATACGAACTTGTTCAACAGAATACGCCCGCGGCGGCGCATAAGTAGGATCGCCCGGAGCAGGTTCATCAGAGGTGGGCGATATAGCGCGCTGCTCTACTTTTGGATTAGTTGGACTGCTTGCCACCACTTCTTCTTCATGTGAAACCGTTTGGGCACAGCCGGTCATTGTAAAGATTAGGGCAAGAAACACTTTCTGGCATCGAATTTTCATAATGTGCTCTGAAGGAAATAAAAAATAACGTTGATTAAGTGCCATCCATGACCCGAACAGGAGCAAGTTTAAACGAATAATTTCAACACGAAATACGTTCTTTAGTAACTTTGCAAAACCTTTACAAAACAATGACATGCCTGCGGGTATGGGGAAGTTATGGCCATTGAAACATCTACACAAGGCACAATAAATTCGTTGCTTTCAGCAGTGCCATTAGCGGGGGAAAATTCCACCTCGAATACGGCAGAGGAAGCGGCAACTACTAGCCAGTCTTTGCCGTCTATGTTTGCCGCTTTGTTGTCAAATGAAGAAGCCAGCAATGACGACACGTCAGAAACGACAGATTCACAAAGCAGCACTACCACAAGTCAATTTGATACCAGCTTGTTGTCGAACCTTGTCACCGATGACGCTATTAGTCTAATGCAAAACCAATTGCTTGGTGCGCTACAAAATAATGTCTTCGCGGCACTTACTGCGGCAGCATCAACGTCTTCTACCGACACTGCAACACAAGCATCAAGCAGCGCTGCCACTTCAACTACCACTTCAACTTCTGTTGAAGCAGCAACGACTGCAACCGAAACAACCTCGATGTTCGATAACATGATGACATCGGCATTCGGTGAGGACGGACTGGGGCTGCAAGACGGATTCGACGCGCTCAACATTGTGAACCATTTGCCGGTAGTGTCTGATATTTATGAGGCGACGACATCAAGCCATATTGCAGCGGCATCCAGTATGGCAGGCAGCTTCTTATATGGCGGACTCGGTGGTTTGCTTTATAACGCCGTCGACCTAACCGTAGAGGGGCTTACCGGTAAGAGTATCTCAAATAATTTATGGGATGCGGGCAAACAAATAATTAATGGCAATGCCACCACTGAAAGCACAGGTGAAAATAGCCTAATGATAGATGCGGCCGATGGCGAGACATCATCAACACCTGCTAGTGACGTTTATGAATTTGTACGTCGACAAGCTGGGGGCTAAGGGGTTACGCAAACTTTGGGGAGGTAACGTACGAGAGCTATAAGCGGCGGTTAGCGCCGCCACGCTTAAAAATTGGGTTTGATTGGTTTGTATTCAGACGATAAGAAAAGCGGAGATGTTACCATTAAATCGGCGGTGGCTGGTGTACATGCCACTGGCACATTCCACACTGAACATAATCGCAATAGTGCGCGAACATCAGGATCGTGAGGCGCTGCATTTAATGGATCCCAAAAGAAAAACAGCGCATCAAGCCTGTTTTCAGCGATTAATGCACCAATTTGCTGATCGCCGCCAAGTGGTCCACTTTTAAACCGTTTTACTTCTAATCCAGTTTCGTCACTGATGAGCCCGCCCGTAGTGCCAGTTGCCACTAGGTCACATTGCTTCATTATTTCGATGTGATTATGTACCCATGCAAGTAATTCGGGCTTTTTATGATCGTGAGCCACCAGCGCAACGGTAAGTTTACTCATACTTAGAAATTCCACCTGTCGATTGTTTAACCATGCTTAATCTGTATCATCGCCGATTTATGCGATAATTAGTATAAATATTCAGTTTTATACACTCAATTGTCAACATTATGTCATATCTCAGTGGCTACTATAGGTAAAACTCTTACCCATCTGTTTATTGGTATATCTGTAGCGCTCAAGACCAAAAATATTTATACATTTTTATTGCATAAATATTCCATATAAGTAAACTAGTCGACGGTTAAGGCATCCATCCCATTTTTAGGGTTGATACAGACACAGGAAGCACTGATGACACAACCAACTCTCGTTCGTGGTAGTAATACTGGGAACGTCAATGAGTTAACCACTCCCCTGGATAGCTGCACATTGCATTGCTTGCGACGACGAATGTCTGCGATTATGCTTTTTCGGTAGCACACTTTTTACCTTTGTAATGTGGTAGCGGTTAGGCAATGCATTTCGCCAAATCAGTTTACAAAGGTAAAAAGTGATTTTTTTCTCCATTTATTGAATTTCTCATTATGTATAACGTATCGATTATTGGTGCCAGTGGTTACACCGGCGCACAGCTAGTTCAATTAGTTCATCAACATCCTGCTTTGTCGCTTGAGGGTACTTATGTTTCAGAAAACAGTGCCGATGCGGGAAAAAACATTGCGGCTCTTCATGGCAACCTAGCACACCTCAACTATACGTTGACGCCTATTAGTAATGACATATTAGTAGAGTTGGCGACGGAGATGGACTTCGTATTACTGGCCACGCCACATGAAGCCAGCCACGATTGGATGGAAACCTTGTCTGCGGGCAAAGCAAAAATACTCGACTTATCTGGTGCGTTTAGAATTAAAGATACCCAAGTCTTTGAGCAGTTTTATGGTTTCCCTCATACCGCAACAACAAGTTTGAAAAAAGCGATATACGGGCTGGCTGAATGGTACGAAGACGATATTGCACAAGCCGATATTATTGCCGTACCTGGCTGCTACCCAACTGCGAGTTTGTCAGCGCTAAAACCTTTGGCTGCGAGTGGCCTATTAGATGATGCGGTTCGCCCTGTGATCAATGCGGTATCGGGTGTATCCGGTGCCGGCCGAAAAGCCAGCCTAACGTCAAGCTTCTATGAAGTGAGCTTGCAAGCTTATGGTGTGCTCGGTCATCGCCATACGCCAGAAATTGAAGCTTATTTAGCGACACCGGTTATATTTACACCTCATTTAGGCAACTTTAAACGGGGCATACTTGCCACTGTTACCGTTAAGCTTAATCAAGGAGTGACTAGCGCTCAACTAGATGCTGCATTTACCGAAGCTTATGCTAATGCGCCAATAGTAAGGTTACGTGCTAGCTTCCCCAAAATTGACGATGTGGCGCATACGCCTTTTGTTGATTTACACTGGAAGTTTGATGAAGCATCTGGTTATGCAGTTATTACGGCTGCTATCGACAACGTCATGAAGGGGGCAGCATCGCAGGCAATTCAATGCCTTAATATTATGACTGCCCAACCGGTTGAAACAGGACTCGTGCAATAATGAACAGTTCACCTGTAGTAATTAAAGTAGGTGGCGCGTTGCTAGACGACGCAGCCGCAATGCAAAAGCTATTTTTAAGCATTAAACAAGTTAGCGAATCGCGCCCTGTTGCCGTGGTTCACGGTGGCGGCCCTTTGGTTGAAACCCTGATGGCAAGTTTAGGTTTAGCAAGCACCAAAATTGATGGTCTTCGGGTAACGCCTGATGAACATATGCCTTATATCTGTGGTGCGTTGGCGGGAGCGGCAAACAAACAACTATGTGCTGCGGCGATTGCCTCAGGATTAACGCCCGTCGGCCTTTCTTTACTTGATGGCAATATGGTAGTGTGCCAACCGATGGCACAGAAGTATGGCGCTGTAGGTATTCCTTCAACTGCCGATGCTTCTTTCCTTAAGAGTGCGCTAGCGCAAGCCACCTTGCCGATAATAAGCTCAATTGGCAGCAGCCCTGAAGGGCGTTTATTAAATATAAACGCAGATCAAGCCGCCACTGTCGTTGCCGAGTTGCTTGATGCTGAATTGCTGTTGTTATCGAACGTTGATGGCGTACTTGATGCTGATAAGCAGCTCATTGAAGTGCTTAATCAAGACTCAATTGCCGAGCTTGCTCAAGCTGGGGTAATTACTGATGGTATGAAAGTTAAGGTAGATGCCGCGTTGCAGTCTGCCAATACCCTTGGACTCCCCGTTTATATTGCTAGCTGGACAGCTGACATTACTGACATTTTAAATAAGATTACGGGCACGCAGGTATTACCTACATCGCAAGCACCGGAACATGGCGTACTAGGAGACGCATTATGAAACAAGACCTACTGACTTTTTCCAATTGGACACCCGAAGCAATGCATAAGTTGTTGAATTTGGCTGTTGAAATTAAACAATCACCTTCAAGCTACAGCAATGTATTAGCCGGAAAATCGGTAGTCGCCTTGTTCGAAAAGCCATCTTTGCGTACCCGTGTCAGCTTCGATATTGGTATTAACCGCTTAGGCGGCCACATGGTGTATTTAGACAGCCAAAGCGGAAAGCTTGCTGGCCGTGAAGACGCGGTTGATATGGCGGCTAATCTTGCATGCTGGGCTGATGCTATTGTTGCTCGTGTATTTTCTCACAGCACACTAGAGCAGTTTTCTGCTGCCTCTAAAGTACCTGTAGTCAACGCACTGTGTGATAAGTATCACCCTTGTCAGGCATTGGCCGATTATCTCACCGTATTTGAACGTTTCGGTAAGACCCAAGGCCTTACCATGGCCTACATTGGAGATGGCAATAATGTAACCCACTCTTTGTTAATTGCAGGCGCGTTACTAGGCTGTAATCAAGTAGTGGTTACGCCAGAAGGTCACGAATGTGATGCCGAGATTGTTGCGCATGCTAAAAAGCTTGCTGAGCAAACTGGCGCGACTATTGTAGAAAGCTATGATGTTAGCGCTGCAAACGGTGCAGATGTCATCTACGCTGATACCTGGTTGTCCATGGGTGACGAAACACCGCTGGCTGATATCAAAGCGAAGTTTATGCCTTACCAGGTGAATGAAGCGCTAATGGAATCTACCGGTGCAAGCTATGTTATGCACTGCCAGCCAGCCCACCGCGACCTAGAAATTACAGGCTCGTTGATTGATAGCGACAAGTCGTTATTGATGCAACAAGCCGAAAATAGAATGCATGGCCAAAACGCCATTCTCACTCAATTATTAAGTGCCTAAGAGGACTCTTTTAGATGCAAAACGTAAAGAAAATCGTACTCGCCTATTCAGGCGGTCTTGACACTTCAGCCATCATTCCATGGCTTAAAGAAAACTATAACTGCGAAGTCGTTGCCTTTGCGGCCGATGTCGGCCAAGGCGACGAAGAGCTTGAAGGCTTACACGAGAAAGCGATTGCTTCTGGTGCTAGCGAATGTCACATCGTTGACTTGAAAGAAGAGTTTGTACGCGAATATATCTACCCAACGATTAAAACCGGTGCGGTATACGAAGGTGAATACCTACTTGGTACGTCTATGGCGCGCCCTGTTATTGCCAAAGCACAAGTAGAAATCGCCTTAAAAGTTGGCGCTGATGCACTTTGTCACGGTTGTACGGGTAAAGGTAACGACCAAGTACGTTTTGAAAGTACATTTGCGGCCCTTGCTCCACAGCTTACGGTAATTGCGCCATGGCGTGAGTGGGACATGGTATCTCGTGAAGACTTATTAGCTTATTTAGCTGAACGTAATATCGAAACTACAGCGTCTGCTACCAAAATCTACAGCCGCGATGCAAACGCATGGCATATTTCTCACGAAGGTGGGGAATTAGAAGATCCATGGCAAGAGCCTACTAAGCAAATCTGGACGATGACAGTTGACCCAGAAGATGCACCAGATGCGCCAGAGCGCGTCACGCTTTCTTTCAACGAAGGTGAACTTACTCACGTTGACGGTGAAGCCTTATCGCCTTACCAAGCATTAGTTAAGCTAAACACAGTGGCAGCTGCACACGGTGTTGGCCGTATCGATATTGTTGAAAACCGTTTGGTTGGCATGAAGTCTCGTGGTTGTTATGAAACACCAGGGGGCACGGTAATGCTTAAAGCATACAAAGCCCTTGAAACGATGGTGCTTGATAAAGCCGCGCTTAAATACCGTGAGCAAATTGGCCTTGAGTTCTCGCACGTAATGTACGACGGCCGTTGGTTCACAGCCTTAAATGATGCCTTACTAGCGGGCGCAGAATCTTTCGCTAAGAAAGTGACTGGCGACATCGTAGTGAAACTTTATAAAGGTCAGGCAACCGTTACACAACGCCGCTCACCTAACAGCCTTTACTCTGAAGATTTTGCTACCTTTGGTGCAGATGACGTTTACGACCAAAAACACGCTGAAGGCTTTATTCGCCTGTTCAGCCTTTCAAGTCGTATTGCTGCATTAAAAAATCAAGGTTAAGGAGTAACACATGGCATTGTGGGGTGGTCGATTCGAATCAGGCGCTAGTAGCATGTTCAAGCAGGTTAACGATTCGTTGCCGTTTGACCAAGTGATGGCAAGCCAAGATATTCAAGGCTCTATTAGCTGGTCTCGTGCACTGCAAAAAGCAGGTGTACTAACCACAGACGAACAAGCACAACTTGAAGGTGCACTTAGCGATTTAAAAGCGAAAGCTGACGCGGGTGAACTAGACTTCAACGCTTCTAGCGAAGAAGACATTCATAGCTTTGTTGAGTCTGCACTTATTGAGCAACTTGGTGACATTGGTCGTAAATTACATACGGGCCGAAGCCGTAACGATCAGGTAGCTACAGATTTTCGCTTGTGGGTACGTGAGCATATTGCGTCACTTCGTAGCGATGTAGTGGCCGTTATTCGCTCACTCCTTAATGCCGCAAGTCGTCACCAGGAAGCCATTATTCCTGGTTACACCCACTTGCAACGTGCTCAGCCTATACACTTCGCTCACTGGTGCTTAGCGTATGTTGAAATGTTCAAGCGCGATTTAAGCCGCTTAGACGATTTAAAAGTACGTATGAACCAGTGCCCTCTAGGCTCTGGTGCGTTGGCTGGTACAACTTACCCGGTTGATCGTCATGCTATTGCCGAAGAACTGGGATTTGACTCTCCGTGCTTAAACAGCCTTGATGCTGTTTCAGATAGAGATTTCGTACTAGAGCTATTGTTTGTCGCGAGTACCAGCATGATGCACTTGTCTCGCGTGGCTGAAGACATGATTTTCTATAACTCTGGTGAAGCGGGCTTCTTGCAACTTGGCGATAGCGTAACCTCTGGTTCTTCACTCATGCCTCAGAAGAAAAACCCTGACGCATTAGAGCTTATGCGCGGCAAATGTGGCCGTGTATTCGGTTCACTACAAGCCTTGCTTGTGACTATGAAGGGCTTACCACTTGCGTACAACAAAGATATGCAAGAAGACAAAGAAGGCGCTATCGACACGGTAAATCAATGGCATATTTGTTTGTGTATTGCTACCGAGGTGCTCGATTCATTGCAACTTAATGAAGACCGTTGCCGTGAAGCTGCCACACAAGGCTTTGCTAACGCGACTGAGCTTGCCGACTACTTAGTAGGTAAAGGTATTCCGTTTAGAACGGGTCATGATATTGCCGGTAAAGTGGTGCTAGAGGCCATTGAAGCAGGCTGTGCGATTGAAGATTTACCATTAGAAAGCTTGCAAGCAGTATGCGATAAAATTGAAGACGATGTTTATACCGTATTGCAATTAGAGTACGGCGTAAATCAGCGCAATATACTAGGTGGCACTAGCAAAGAAACAGTGACTAAAGCACTGTATCAAGAGCTAGAAAACCTAGATAAGCAAGGGTAATCACATGGTGCTTGCCCATCATGACGGCGTTAAACTTTTCAGAAGTTCACTGCCGTATATCAATGCTCATCAAGGGAAAACCTTTGTTTTGATGTTCGGTGGCGAAGCCATTGAACATCAAAACTTCCCCAATATTATTCATGACATTGCCCTGCTGAATACCTTGGGTGTTCGCGTGGTAGTGGTGCATGGTGCACGGCCGCAGATTGATCAACGTGTTGCGCTTCGCAATATTGAAGGTCGATTTGAACATGGCGTGCGTATTACCGATAAGCAAACCCTAGAGTGCGTTAAAGATGCCGCAGGCTCTGTGCGCTCACAGGTAGAAGCCTTACTTACCATGGGACTACCTAATTCACCGATGCACGGCGCACAAATTCGCGTGTGCTCAGGTAACTTGGTCGTTGCTAAGCCTATGGGCGTAAGAAACGGTATTGATTTTGAGAATACCGGCATGGTGCGTCGAATAGATACCACGGGTATTAATGACCACCTGAACGATGGCTCTATTGTGCTGCTCTCCCCTATGGGGTATTCCGCTACAGGGGAAGTATTTAATCTTTCCCATGAAGATGTAGCAACCCAAGCGGCCATTGCCCTTAAAGCTGACAAGCTTATTGTTTTCTCTAACTTAGACGGTATTTACAATAGTGAAGAAAAGTTACTTCGCACTATTGAGCGCCCTCAGTTAGAACAGCTTATTTTAAGCGGTAATATTACTACTGAAGATACGGTGTTAAAGGCGTTAACCACCAGCGTAGCAGCTGGTATACCTCGTGCGCACTGCATTAGTTACGAGAAAGACGGCGCGTTGCTGCAAGAGCTATTCACCCGCGATGGTACAGGCTCGCTGGTAATGGAGCACCACTACGAACAACTTCGTGCCGCGACTATTGACGATGTGGGCGGCATTTTAAAGCTCATTAAACCGCTAGAAGAAAGTGGTGTGTTGGTAAAACGCTCACGTGAACGCTTAGAAAGTGAAATCAATCAGTTTATTGTGATTGTTCGCGATGGCATGATCATCGCGTGCGCGGCACTTTACCTTTACCCCGAAGATGGCTGTGCTGAGTTAGCCTGTGTGGCTACCCACCCTGATTATCGTGGTAAAAATCGTGGTGAGCGAATTTTAGATGAAGTTAAAATACGCGCCCGCGAAGCGGATATCAATCGTGTATTCGTACTTACCACAGTGACTGCACACTGGTTCTTAGAGCAAGGTTTTGAACACGCAGATATTAGTGCTCTGCCTGAAGTGAAAAAAGAACTTTATAACTTTCAGCGAAACTCTAAAGTGTTCACCTTAAACATTTAGTAAAGTTATAGCGCGCTAAAGTGTTAGCGCGCCGTTTTTTAACACAGAAAATTACTAATAACTATCAGTTATTTAAAACAATATTCTCGACAAACAGGCTAGGCTGAGATAACGTTGACGATAGAATAATTACTCGGTTATATGTAGTGTTTAATCGTTGCAGTACGTTACTCAAACGTTATCTTCTTCTTGATGTAGAGCATGTTCGCGCCCCAGACGCTGATACATGGAAGCTTAGCGTGCTGCGAATTATCCTTCTTATCGGTGTTACCCTAACTTCAGCCATCGTACTGCACTCTTCTTATGCTGCCTATCAAAAGGGCATGTATTACGTGTTGTATCTTACCATCGGCTTTTCAGCATTACTTTACGCCACACTGGGGCTTCGTAAAGGTCAAATAAAACTCGCGTCAGCCAGCCTTACCCTCACTATTGTATTAGCCGGGCTGTGCATACTTTTCTTCACGATAGATATTGCCTCGGCTCGTTACGGCTTACTATTTTTCTTCACGCTTCCCATTATTTTACGGCTATTTTATGGCAATAAAGCTGCCATAATCGGCATGTTTTTGAACCTCATTCCTTTTGCGGTACTAATAAACAACCAGCCAATTGCTCCACTTTTCGGCATCGACATCACGTTACCCGACACTCACACCTATTTAAGTTCGCTAATATTCATGTTTTTTAATTTTTGCCTTCCCATGGCAGTGATTCGCGTGATGACATCATTGGAAAGTCAGTCATCGTTAAACTTGAAGCAAACGAAAAAGATGGAAAAACTGGTAAGTCGCTATCAAGAAATTTTTAACAACGGCGGCACCCCTTCCCTTTTTTGTGATCAGCAAGGGAAGATATTGCAAGCTAACAAAAGCGCCCGAAAACTGATTAATCAATTACCGGAACCCTGCCATTATATTCATCAACTTTTTGAGCTAAATGAGCCGCTAAGTGCAGGTCATCGGCAAAAGACACATATATCGGGCAATCCACATGCCACCTTCGAGCTTCAATCTGCCAGCCTTCAGCACCACAAAAAGCAATTAAATCATTGCTTCGATGTATCTGAAGCAACGGAACATGACCGCAAGTTTGACGCTTTTAAACGCCAGCATTTTGAAAAGCATTATTACGATGAGCTCACCGGCCTGCGAAACCACCATTATTGGAATTGCAGTATTAATCAGCCCGTTCCCGCAAACACACACGCGGTCATGCTAAAACTTGCGAATTTACGTGACATTAATTTGCAGTATGGTTACACCCAAGGTGATAAAGCATTGGCCAGATGTGCGGCGCAGATACAAAGTGTGCTGCCCGCATCGGTGAACGTATATCGATTACCTGGCGCTAGATTTCTGGTCTCAAGTCAACATGACTCCCGCAAGTCCAAAGACTTTAATACTTGGCTTCGGAATAAGCTTCCCCGCACTATTCAGATTGATGACAATTTCGTAAAGCGAACTCAAACACTAAACTGGTTGGGCGGTTTTGTACAAGTAAACACCCCCAAGTCGCCCTCTCAGGTTACTGAGTCTTGTGCCATTGCCTTAAGCCAAGCCAGTAGCGACAAAGATTTCAGTCAGTTCGATAGCAATGTAGTAAAGCTTATTCGAAAAGACACGCAACACAGAGACAAGGTAAAGCGGTTACTCGACAACCGCTGTTTAGCGTTATGGCTACAACCTCAGGTTTCAATTGATAATGCAATTGTAGGTTTTGAAGTGCTTGCTAGGCTCAAAGATGATGAAGAAAATAAGATACTTCACCCTTATCAATTTCTTCCTGTTATTGAAAAGAACAACTGGCACATTCTCTTTACCCAAAAAGTGCTTGATAACACTATTGAGCTTATTGAAAACTGGCCAAGCAGTATTCCGCCAGTTCCTGTGGCTATAAATTTATCGGGCCCTGAACTCCTCAGTGATTTGTTCTACGAAAAATTACTGCGCCGCTATTCAGAGAGCGCATTTTTACGAGATCGCCTGAAACTGGAATTGACAGAAACGTCGGTATTGGCGAGCCACCAAGAAACAAAACGCAGGCTAACTTCATTGGCCAATGTGGGCGCGACTATTATTATTGATGATTTTGGAACTGGCCATGCGTCACTGTCGCAACTTATCGATATGTCTGCATCGGTGTTGAAAGTAGATAGAGAATTCATAGACCGGATAGATAGCTCAGAACGTCACCGTAAGATTGTTCAAATGACAATAGAGTTGGCAAAAAGCCTAGATATGCAGACCATTGCTGAAGGAGTAGAAACTCAAGCTCAGCTTAACTTACTTGTCGACATGGGCTTCACACTTTTCCAAGGGTATCTGTACGGAAAACCAGCCCCAATTGAAGCATGGCAGGGAATGGACAAGGCTATTACTGTAGGAAAACCTGCCGTTTAATAACAGTCTATAACAAATTTAAATACCTATTCTCTTGCATTTTCAAGCACTCCTCGCTTTACTGGTAAGACCAGAAGAGCGAGAATGATAGATGATCAAAGATATCAGCGTTACCTGTGAAGACAGTACTCACTTAACCGCAACACTCTACACACCGAAACGCGCTATTAAAGGCGCAGTAATGATAGCGCCTGCCACGGGAATTAAGCGTCAGTTTTACGCGGCGTTTGCTAACTATCTTTGTGAGCAGGGTTTTGGTGTGATTACATTTGATAACCGGGGTATTGCTGAATCGTTAAAAGGTAAGATTAAACACAGTAAAGCGTCGCTAGTCACCTGGGGGCAACAAGATATGCCCGCCGTTTTAGAAACCCTAAAAATACACTTCCCTAAGACCCAATATTTTTTAGTTGGCCATAGCGCAGGTGGGCAACTTTTAGGGCTAATGCCAAACGTTAACGACCTTACTGCATTTTGTAACTTCGGTAGCTCTTCAGGCAGCTTACGTAACATGCGAGCAGGTTACTTGCTCAAAGCGCACTTTTTCATGAATTTCTATATCCCTTTGAACAACTTACTTTTCGGGCACACTAAGTCTCACTTAGTCGGCATGGGTGAGCCCTTGCCTAAAGGCGTAAGCAGGCAGTGGCAAAAGTGGTGTAATGGTCAAGGGTATGTGAAGGAAGCCTTTGGTAAAGAAGTACTCAGGCACTGGTATGATGATATACGCCTGCCATCTAAATGGATATTGGCCACCGATGATGACATAGCAAACTTGTCGAATGTGAAAGACATGATTAGTGTTTTTCCAGAGCTCGAAGCGGATATTCGTCTGCTCAACCCCGATGACTATAACCTTGCAGAGATAGGCCACATGAAGTTTTTCTCAAGAAAATGTCAGGCATTGTGGCCTGAGGTTAGTGATTTTCTATCATCACATAATGTATTGTCCGCGTCCGAGACTGAATCCCCTGTAATATGAACCCAGTCTCTGCAGTATAATTTCCACAGAGACTGGGATTAAGCTTATCTAGTCGCAACTATCTGGGCTGGTGTGATTACCAAGGGACTAGGCTTGATCTCACAAAAATAGAACTATTAGGGGCTATAAACTAGCCCCTCGCTGGCAGGCACAAGCCCATTGCAAATCGACTCAAAATCGCTCGCTAGGCTGTCAATACTACGTTGGTTTTTGACCGTTAACCACGACGCCGTCCACATCATAGCTTCTTTAACAAAAGCCCCGCTCCTAGCGTGAAACACACTCGCACCTAACTCAGCCATTCTGGTTTGAATATGTGCAGGGGCAAAGAAAAACTCATCTTCCTTATCAGAGGTCTCCAAAGTGTTTGATGAGGCCTCATCGGCTTTAGCATCTTGCCAATGGGTTAATCCCACTTGCACATAGCGCATTAGATCATCGCCAAGCCTATTCTTAAGCCGCAGCTTTATCTTATTGTTGCCTGACATATCTACTACAATGCTGGATTTGCTGGCGATGTCATCTAGGTTGTCGTAACAAACCACTTGATGGTAAACATCTAGTCCTTCAACAAACTTTTGGCTTTTACCTGAAGTCACACCTACTACGTGATAGTCATCTTTTCTAAGGGCATAAGCCAACCCTAAACTGGTTTTGCTTGATGCGCTTAATAGAATCACTTGTTTAGGTTTAGGCATATTGCACTGGTCAATTAAATCCCACAGACAATAAGACGTAATATATAAAGGCCAAAGTAACATTTGCAGACTTTCGCGGTGTGTTTGCATTTCGTCAGCATGACTATCTAACGGGCGATACAGATTATATCCCTGTGGTAACGGCCTTCTATGCGCGCTGGTATCAATCAAGTTGTTTTGAGCAAAGGTGACAGAGTCCATATGAAGGTGTGTTGCAGGCGGGAAATACCCAAAATAGCGACTGCCTACGTCCACACCTTCTACACTAGATGCTGTTACCTTCCCTATTCCCCATACCGGAATAACGCCCCAATTTTCTTCGTTATTGTTTTTAGTTGAATGACTATTGATAGGTGGGAAAAACTGCCAATAGCCAAGCTTATCGCCCATCATAAAGTAGGTGAGATTATTAGCAGTAAACGCAAAGCGCTCGACCTCAAAGGTCACCCCTGCTTGGGTTAAGGGTAAGTCTTCACTTTGCACTACACGGTATTTACTTAACTCTTTTTTATTAACTTGAAACTGTTTCACAGCCTTCTCCCTTATTAGCTAAGACGCTAGTTTTCCACTTGCTTTTAACCCATGCATGTATTCCATGAGTTTTCCCATAGCAGGTTGCGAGGCTGCTTTTAGACGCCCTAGCACTTGTAGTTTCGACATATCGTCTTTGGCCACACCATGAACAATTTTTGAAAAACCATCGAGCCTGCAATTGTGGATCCATGCACGAAGCTCAGGCTGCTCCCCCCAAATATGCATATTTCGCAGCATTGCTGCTGTCATAGGTACCCAATCAATATCACGATTAGGCAACGGGACAACTTGCGTCAGTTTCTGCTTTGTAGCTTCATCATCGTAGGCCGCCTCAACGTGCGCAATTAACGCTGCACTGAACACCGGCTGGTAAGCTCGCACGGTTTGCGGCGTAATAGTATTGCCTTCAAAAACAGGCTTTATCTCTAAATTGGTGAGTGCTGACGCCGAACAGTCCACCACCAATGCATCTTCTGGCATTGCCCACTGAGCATCCTTAAATGTAAGCGCCTCTTTTCCCACATGCGTTACTCTGCCATGGCGAATTATATTAGGTAAGGTTTGCAGCGCTGCCAGCTCGGCTTCACTTACCGTTGCACCATGGAACATTGCGGGCCTAACGTCTTTATCAATACGCAACATGACGCCCTTTTCCTCTAATTTATCGAACATGTCATCGATAGAGGTCGACTGTGCAATGGCTTCCATTTGGTTAGCTTGTGCGCCAATGGTATCGAAGAAAAAATCACTGAGTGGCTGGGTGTTTTTTCTATTTAGCAGCCATGCGTCACGAGATACCACCCAATGAATGTTTTCAGGATTTACAAAGTTGCTAAGCAACCATAAACACGTGTCAATCCCCGTTTTACCGCCGCCTATGACCACATAGTTTTTATGACCTCGTACTCGTTGGGTTAAGGTATTTACCGGTGTAAAATCAACCTCGTCGTCAAGGGTAAAACTGGGCTTGTGGGTAATAGGAATACTGGTTTTTAAGTAGGTTGCATCCACGATTTTATTGTTGACGGTAACGTCGAAAGTTTTACCGCCAGTGATATTGGTAAATTTACCGTCGCCTTCGTATTGGCTGAGGGGAAAGTATTGAACGCGCCCCGAAGGCAAAAAGGTTTCTTGCATGACTGAATCGAAGTAAGCACTCACCTCAGCACCAGAAGCTAAGCCCATCAAGCCCTCATTCATTCCTGTTTTATCAATCACTCCGCGATTTAGCTCTCGTGAACAAACACCATAGAAAGCAGAAGGCTGATGTAAGGTGACAAAAGGGTAAGCTAAGTTCCAATGGCCGCCAGGCTTGGCATATTTATCGACTATGATAATGCTGGCATCGGTTTCACTGAGTAGTACATCGGCAAACGCCATACCTACCGCCCCACTTCCCACAATCAAATAATCGCAAGTTAATTGTTCTGCTTTCATATACTATGTCCTTTATGTATAAACCTGCCTGCTCGCGGGTTTAATAAATGTAGTCACGCTAATCGACAATCTAATGGAACGATTGAATATAACAGTGTTATATTCAATATATATAACGCCGTTATATTGCGCAACATGTAAATTCAATGTAAATGAAAAAAGATACTCGTCAGAAAATTTTAGAAGCTGCTTCAACCTTGTTTTTAAAGGGCGGAACTCACGCTCTTAGCGTTCGCGCTATTGCTGAAGGTGCAAGCATGTCTACAATTGGCATTTACAGCCATTTCAAAGGGAAGCAAGGAATTCTTGATGCCTTGTATATTGAAGGCTTTACGCTTGTCGATGAGATGATGAAGCAGTCTGAGGGTAATACCCCGGCAGATAGGTTGCTTAATGCCTGTGAACACGTACTTCAATTCTCAGAAGCACATGCAGCACATTACAATTTGATTTTTGGCTCTAACCTAAAAGACTACACCCCGAGTGAAGACGCACTTGCTGCTGGAGAAAAGGCGTTTATTACCTTAACTAAAGTGGTATCAGCGATAATTAAAAAAGAGATTGCTGTAGAAGAGCGTCAAGATATAGCCATGCAATTTTGGGCGCTGTGTCATGGTTATATCAGTTTAAACCAACATGAAATTCGCAATAGAATAAATTGGGTAGACTGGAAAGCACGGGCGTTAAATGCTATTCGCTTACATGTTTACGCGTTGGTTGCTGCGTACAACAGTCATTCATAAAAAGAGCACAAAGCAGCAACACATTAACCGGCCTATCACGAGTAGGTACGAAATAGGCGGCGGTTTATATGTTGCTAACTTATGCAGTGATCGAGGCTTATTTCGCTTCGTTTAGCGCATCATCGATGTCTTTCGCGCTGTGCCTATCTTTAAGCTGTGCATCGCCCCACGTACGATTAACAATCACGCCGCGCTGAACTGCAGGGCGGGCTCCAACCTCAGTAGCCCAGCGTAGAACATGCTTGTAGTCATTAACTTGCAAGAAAGTGGCTGCGTCATAAAGATTACCGAGTACCAAATTGCCGTACCATGGCCAAATAGCCATATCAGCAATACTGTATTCCTCACCGGCAAAATAGGTATTTTTGGCGAGATGTTTGTCTAGCACGTCCAGCTCTCGCTTCACTTCCATGGTAAAACGGTTAATAGGATATTCCATCGGGTACGGCGCATAACTGTAAAAGTGCCCAAACCCGCCGCCCAAATAAGGCGCTGAACCTACTTGCCAAAATAACCAATTGAAACATTCTACTTTTGCAGCAGGATCGCTAGGAATAAACACATTAAACTTATCCGCTAGATAACGAAGTATTGACCCCGATTCAAATAGCTTTGTTTCCGGTGTGGTCGATGTATCTACCATGGCAGGAATTTTTGAATTTGGGTTTACATCAACGAAGCCAGATGAAAATTGATCACCTTCGCCGATATTCACCAACCACGCATCGTAATCAGCGTCAGCAATACCTGCGGCTAAGAGCTCTTCCAACATGATCGTGACTTTTTGTCCATTGGGCGTTGCTAAAGAATATAGTTGAAGTGGATGCTGGCCTACGGAGCGTTCTTGCTCATGAGTGGCTCCCGACACTGGTCGATTGATGCTAGCCCACTTGTTACCGTCACCTTCATTTTGGCTCCATACTTTGGGCGGCGTATAGGTATTACTGTCAGACATATCAGATCCTTTTCTATTGCATTAGCATGATTATAAATTTGATGTGTGTGCTGAATAGGGAATTACAAGGGATAGGCTAAATGATATACGACCAAGCGCTTCTCGCTGGGACAATTCGCAAAGAAGGCAGAGTAAAATCGTTTTAAAGCGTATTTTAAACTGCCCCCGCGTTAATAAAAGGCGCGCAATCCATTGCCCGCAAACTGTGTGGTTATTCGGTGCGTGCTGTTAAAAAGCGTATTCGCTACAACTAGCATCACCAATAACCGAATTTTTTCTAACAAGTACTAACCGCTGTTTGAAAAAGCCTAGTCTTGTTCCAAAGAGGACAGTGCATCAATCAACATGCACGTATTGAAATCGTTCGACATGAGCTCGTTTGACACAAGCTCCTTAGCAAAAATGGTTTTGGTAAAATTCCTTACTATTGCAAACATACACTTCCTACCTGTGGGTATTGCTTTGAGGCGCAATACCGATGCAGCCATTACTTCACTCTTAACCTTGATTAAGCAGTATTTATGCCACCACAACAAAGGCATGAATATCAACACCTTACTCAAAATCATGGCGCAGGTAAGATAAGCGTCGTTGAGAAAATGTTGCACTCTCGCAACACTTTTTTACTGACTAAGCAAATAGTGGGAACGTGTGCTAAAGCATGGAGTGAATAAAAGAATGCGTCAGAGCGAGTAAAACCTAACGGGAGGGATAAAAAAAGCAGCCCTAGGGCTGCTCTTATAGACTTTAATTAACGCTTACACAAATGCGCAGGCCTAAATGCTAACGCGCTTGTATGGTCTGTATTCAGCTTTCCAGAAATTACGCTCAATGTGGTCATTCAACGCATCGTCTGACAACTCAAGGGCTAGCCCTTGCGCCATTGCTACCTTACCTACTTCAAAGGCTATTTTACGGCTAAGCTCTGCGATAGCACCGAGTGGAGGCAATAATGAACCCTCGCCGGTGTTTACCAAAGGCGACGCGTCTGCAAGTGCGTTACTTGCAGCCATCAGCATTTCATCACTGATTAATTTTGCCTTTGCAGCAACCACACCCAGGCCTATGCCAGGGAAAATATACGAGTTGTTACACTGGGCAATGGTAAATACTTTACCTTTGTATTCAACTGGCTTGAACGGGCTTCCCGTTGCAATAACCACTTCGCCATCGGTCCATTCAATAACCTGCTCTGGTCGTGCTTCAACCTGACGAGACGGGTTACTTAATGGAAAGATAATCGGTAGCTCACAGTTTTGCTTCATGGCGCGAACCACCTGCTCAGTGAACAAACCAGGTTGCCCCGATACGCCAATAAGAATATCTGGCTTGGCACAGTGCATAACATCAAGTAGCGATGCGTAATCGCCGCTAAAGGTCCAGGTTTCAAGGTCAACTAACTGCTGATTGAGCTTTTGCTGGAAATCACGTAGGCCTTCCATGCCTTCGGTTACTAATCCGAAGCGGTCTACCATGAAGACTTGCTTACGCGCCTGCGCATCGCTAATACCTTCATGCTCCATTTGCTGAATAAGCATTTCAGCAATACCACAGCCGGCTGAACCTGCCCCAACAAACACCACTTTCATGTCAGATAGCTTTTGTTGCTTCATGCGACACGCCGCTAAGATAGTGCCTAATGTAACCGCAGCAGTACCTTGAATATCGTCGTTAAAGCAACACACTTGATTGCGATAGCGGTTTAGCAATGGCATAGCATTTGGCTGTGCGAAGTCTTCAAACTGAATCATTACTTCAGGCCAGCGGCGTTTTACAGCCTGAATGAACATATCGACAAATTCATCGTAGTCTTCTTGCCCAATACGAGGATGACGTGCCCCCATGTACATTGGGTCGTTAAGCAACTTCTCGTTGTTCGTTCCTACATCAAGCATAACCGGCAAGGTGTACGCAGGGCTAATACCACCACAAGCGGTATATAAAGATAGCTTGCCGATTGGAATACCCATACCACCAATACCCTGGTCACCAAGACCAAGAATCCGTTCGCCGTCAGTCACTACAATCACTTTGACTTTACGCTTCGTGGCGTTACGAACAATATCATCTATTTGGTGGCGCTCTTCCCACGATACAAACAATCCGCGCGAACTACGATAAATGTCCGAGAACTGCTCACAAGCATCACCCACTGTTGGGGTGTATATAATTGGCATCATCTCATCAATATGCTTTTGAATAAGACGATAAAACAAGGTTTCGTTGTTATCTTGAATAGCGCGTAAATAGATATGCTTGTTCAGTACTTCGTCGAAACTACTGTATTGCATGTACGCACGCTCAACTTGCTCTTCAATACTTTCGTAACGAGGCGGTACTAAGCCTGTTAAGTTAAACGCAGCGCGCTCTCTCGAGGTAAAGGCACTGCCCTTATTTAATAGGGGCGTTTCCAGCAGCGAGGGTCCAGCATGAGGAATATAAAGATATCGATTTGAATCTTCTGACATGGGTTATCCGGTTTTATTTACAGGCAATTACTTAGCAGCAACCTGATGAGCGCGCTTTTGCACGCTCTTTATTAAAATATTTCTTCAGGCTCAGGCGTCGTTGTTTTATCTTGCGAGGCAGGGTCGACCACTTCATCATCAAGAACATATGAGGTGGGTTCGGTGCCTTGCAAGAAATATTCAAACAGTGTCGTATGGTCTGTCCTTCGGGTCAACTTACCACTGGTACGATCAATGCGAACACGTACTATCTTCTCAGGCACAGGAATCGGTGAATGCGGCTTCTCTGCCAATGCATATTCCATAAATCTTATCCATGCCGGACCTGCTGCTTTTGCACCGTCTTCAGTGCCAATTAACGCATTACCGATCCAATTAAATTTTTCAGGGTTACGATTAATGAGATTTTGGTTACGAGTGGCACGGCCTAGTTGTCTGCCCATGTTGTCAAAACCCACCCACGCAGTCGCAACGATATCTTTTTGGAAACCACTGAACCACGTATCTCTTGAATCGTTTGTAGTACCGGTTTTACCGGCAATATCGGTGCGCTGAAGAATATTTCGTGCACGCCAACCTGTACCAAGCCAATAAGTCTTCTTACTCCAATTCCCATTTGCTCGCACACCTGTACGCATCATCTCACCTACCAAGAAAGCATTTTGTGCGGTAATAACTTGCGGTGCACTTTGTTTTTCAGTTACTTCGCTTTCGGCTAGCAATACATCTTTATTAAGCTGGGCTTCAAGTAAGGCTTCGACATCAACCTCGTCATTGTCTACATCGCTTTGTGAGTCACTTTCTGGATAGCTTTCAGGTGCATGTGCTTTAGTGCAGTTGTCGCATGCCCAAACAGGATTGGCTTGCCACAACACTTGATTATGTTCATCCAGCACTTTAGCAATAAAGTGAGGGTTTACTAAGTAGCCGCCGTTAGCAATAACTGACATACCACGAACCACTTCAAGCGGTGTATGAGAGCTAGACCCTAAGGATACGGTTTCGTCTAATGGAATATCGTCTGGATCAAAACCAAAGCGAGTCAGATAGTCTGCCGCTTTGCGAAGCCCAACTCCCCGCAATAGACGAACTGACACTACGTTCTTCGATTTACCCAATGCTTTACGCATACGAATAGGGCCATCGTACTCTGCCGGTGAGTTTTGAGGACGCCACGCCACACCGGTCGCCGCATTCCATTGATTGATAGGGGCATCATTAATAATTGAAGCAAGAGTATAGCCACTGTCTATCGCCGCAGAATAAATAAAGGGCTTAATATTAGAGCCTACTTGTCGTTTTGCTTGCGTGGCACGATTAAACTGGCTTTGATAAAAACTGTATCCGCCGACTACCGCTTCAACCGCACCATTTTTTGGGTTAAGCGCGATAAACGCCCCGCTCACTTCAGGCAATTGCGCTATACGCCATGCATCATCTTGCTCGCGAATATAAATAACTGCGCCAGGCTGGGTAACATCCGATGCCGTTTCAGGCTCGCTGCCTTGTCTAAAGTCAGTGATATAACGTCTTGCCCAGTCTAGGCCTTCCCACGTAATCGTGCGCTTGTCGCCGTTTACATCAAGCACATCAATCGATTGTTGGGCAACTGAAAGCACAACTGCAGGCACAAGAGGCTTTATGTACGCCACTTGTGACAGCGCAGAAAGCATCTCGCGCTCACTCCAATCACTGGCAAGCAACTTGTCACTGATATCGGTATTTAAAGATAGCTGAGGCACTGGCTCATCTTGGCTGTCAGGCGAAGGGGCGTCCCATAAATAGCCAAGTGGTCCTTTGTAACCATGGCGCTCATCATAATCGTGTAGATTTCTTACCACCGCGCGCTGAGCAGCAAGTTGCAAGTCAGAACCTGCGGTTGCATAAACTTGATATCCACCAGTTTCCGCTTCATCTTTACCGTAAATATCGACCATTTCGTTATAGATGATGTCGGCCAAATAAGGGGCATCTACTTCAATTTCAGCCCCATGTTTACGCGCAGTGATAGGCGCGTTTGCCGCATTATCAAAGTCCGCTTTAGATATGTATTCTTCATCAAGCATGCGCAGCAACACTACGCGGCGGCGTCCTGCTGATGCTTCAGGGTCAGTAATAGGATTTAGCGCTGAAGGCGCTTTAGGCAGGCCAGCAATTGTGGCAAGTTGTGCCAGCGTGAGTTCATTAAGCGATTTGCCGTAATACACCTGGGCAGCGGCACCAAAACCAAACGAACGATGGCCTAGCTCCACTTTATTTAAATAGAGTTCCAGGATCTCTTCTTTGCTAAGTTCCTGTTCCATGTGCCAAGCGATAAATATCTCTTTTACCTTACGAATATACGTTTTTTCTCGACTTAAAAAGAAGCCTCGGGCAAGCTGCATAGTTAATGTACTGGCGCCTTGCCTTTTTTCACCCGTTATAATTAAGCTTAAAGCAGCACGAGCGATTCCGATGGGGTCAATACCGTGATGTTCAAAGAATCGACTGTCTTCGGTTGCCAATATCGCGTGGATTAATTGTTCAGGTACTTCCTCAAGTTTTACGGGGATCCGCCGTTTAACGCCATATTGGGAAATTAATTTTCCATCATGGGTATATATCTGCATGGGCGTTTGAAGTCTAACATCCTTAAGTACAGTAACGCTTGGTAGGTTAGGTTTGATATAAAAGTAAATACCAACAAGCGCGACAAAACCAATAAGGCCTGAGATGACAAAGAATAATAATAACGGTTTAATGTACTTCACAATTTAAGGATACCAAGGCATTTTTGCGAAAATGACGTATATTTTCATACGTATGTGTTATCAATAGAACCATACGCACAATAAAAACTGAGTAATATTGTACTTTAGAGCAATTACCATTGAAACCGGACACTTGTAAATGAAATCGCTGTTCAAGAAAAAGATGCCTCCCATTGTGGGTTTAGACATAGGCACACGTCAAATAAAAGCGGTATGGCTAGAACATTCAGTCAATGGCTACATGCTTCAAGGCTATGCTTGTGAATCTATCAATAAAGTGGCTTTTTCAGAGCGCGATATTAAAGATTACGAGGCGGTAAGTTTAGCACTTAAAAAAGTGCGTAACAGCTTAAAAACTAAAATAAAGCAAGCTAATGTCGCGGTAGCGGGTACATCGGTAATCAGTAAAATCGTTTATATGGAGCCCGACCAAAATGATTATGAACTTGAAAGCCAGATAGAAATTGAAGCTGACAGTCTTATTCCTTTTCCCCTTGAAGAGGTTTACTTAGACTTTGAAGAGCTTGGCCCAAGTGAAACACACTCTGGTAAGGTCAATGTTCTGTTAACGGCTGCACACAAAGATTTAGTCGATAGCAGACTGCTATTGTCTAGAGAAGCGGATTTCGAACCTAAAATTGTTGATGTGGAAAATTACGCGATTGGGAATGCCATCGACTTTTTCTACAATGGAAAAGTAGAAGATGAAGCCATTTGTGCCATTAATGTAGGTGCATCATTACTTCAAGTGAGCGTGCTACGTAACGGCAATGTTGTCTACACAAAAGAGCATGCATTCGGTCTAAATAACTTAATCAACGATATCAGCGCTATTCAAATGATTGAGCGTGAGGAAGCCGAACGTCTATTAATGGATGATTCATCATCTAACAGTTGGGTAGACGAAGTTTTACCTATCTTTGCCGCTAACTTACAGCAAAACATAAATCGTGCGTTACAAATGTATATGACGACATTTCACGTTGACCGCCCTGCAAAAATTTTACTTTGCGGCGGCGCTGCCACTATTCAACCTTTAGTCGACATATTACGCCAAGACTTAGGCTTACAAGTTGATGTATTCGATCCCTTCTTAGGCATGACTATGAACCCTAAGTTAGATTCTCAGCGGTTACGTCGTATCGCCCCACAGCTAACTATTGCTGCAGGCCTTGCTAGCCGGAGTTTCACATCATGGCACATGTAAACTTACTTCCTTGGCGAGAACAACAGCGCCAACATCAGAAGCAACAGTATCTAATGGGGCTCGTCGCCGTTGCCGCTATCGTGGGGTTAATTTTTTGGTTTATCGGTCAAGCCATCGACCAACAAATTAATCATCAGAATTCAAGAAACCAGTTTCTTGAACGAGAGATTGGCTTACTAGATGCACAAATAGCAGATATAAAAAATATAAAAGAAAGCAAAAATGCGATTGAACAGCGCATGGCCCTAATTGAGCAATTACAGGCTAGCCGAAATGTAGCGGCCATTATTTTTGATGAGCTGGCTAAAATCGTACCTGTGGGTGTGACCTTCCAATCCATGAAGCGCATAGGCAATAAGTTAGAAATTGAAGGCATCAGTGATTCAAATAACCGTCTTTCTGATTTTATGCGTTCATTAGACAACTCTGATGTTTTTGTGGGGGCTGAATTATCCTCTATAAAAGCTGACACCAATGCTTCTCGCGCAATAAGCACCTTCACGCTTACCTTTATGGTTAGCCCTTCGGTAGCACCGTTGGAGCAAGACGCTGAAGGGGAGACTAAACAATGAAGTTTGATGTAGAAAAGCTCAAAGAACTTAATGAACTAGACTTTGAGCAAATCGCAATTTGGCCCAACGAAGTACGCATCGTGGTTGCTGCTTTTGTGGCAATCTTAATTGGTGCGCTTAGCTATTATCTGCTTATAAGCCCTAAATTACCTATTCTTGAGGCCGCAGAATTAAAGGAACAAGAGCTTAAACTGCAATACGAAGCTAAGTACCGAATAGCGGTAAACAAAGAAGCGTACCGGGAACAGCTCGCGCAGCTAGAAGACGACTTTTCTTCCATGCTGAAAAGCTTACCGACTAGCAATGAAACGCCAGGTTTACTGGACGATATCACCTATGTAGGCACATCATCTGGCCTTACTTTTAAGCTATTGAACTGGCAACAAGAGGTACCTAAAGAGTTCTACACCGAACTGCCTATTGAAATTGAAGTCAGCGGCGGCTATCACCAATTTGGAGAGTTCGTCTCTAAAGTGGCTGGACTACCTCGTATTGTCACCTTGCATGACTTCGATATTTTACGGCAAAGCAATGGGCTCACCTTGCAATTGCAAGCGAAAACCTACCGTTCAGAAAATAGTACCGGTATAGGCGGAGGCTCTGACTGATGCGCTATTTCTTAGTTCTTGCCGCGGTTGTTATGATAACCGCTTGCTCACCAAAACTTGATGACTTGCAGGCGTACACACAGAGCGTGAGCGATAGTGCGGTTCATAATATTGAACCCTACCCTGAGTTTGCCACCCCTAAAACCTTTATATATTCGGCGGGCGAATTGCCTAGCCCTTTTGATTCGCCCAAAGAAAATACGCCACCACTAACACAAACTCGACAACAAAACTGTGTTCAACCTGACTTTGAACGCACAAAGCAGAAATTGGAAAGATATGGCTTAGACTCATTAGGGTTGACTGGAAACTTTAAAAGCCAAGGCGTTGAATGGGCGCTAGTCACTAGTAATGACGGTATTCTACATAAAGCCAAAATTGGCAGCCGCATCGGTTTATTTTACGGTAAAATCACTGGAATTAATCCAAACTCACTAACAATAGAACAGCTTATACCTGATGGCGCAGGTTGCTGGCAGAAAAAAGAGATAACGTTGAGCAAAACCTCAACGTCAGGAGAGAAAAAATAATGGCTGAGCGTTACTTATTTAACAAATCTTTAAATCGTAGAAGCTCTCGCTGGCCTTGGTTGCTGTGCTTTGCTGCCATTTGTACGGTAGTGATGGTTTATGTTTCGCCCGCCAAAGCGTTACAGCCCGTATTGTACGACCCAAATGACGACACCCCGTCAACGCGAATTACCGGCGTAGACTTTACCCGAGAAGCCAATAATACCGGCGTTGCGTTAGTCACCTTTGAAGGTGCTTCGCCTACACCACAACTCGTTGAATCTCAGGGAAAGGTCACCATTACCCTCGCTGATAGCGTGTTGGATGAAAGTCAGCTCGTTGAATTAAACGTGACAGAATTTTCCACGCCAGTATCAACCATTGAGACCTTTCAAGACGAAAAGAATACGCGCATAGAAATTCTCTACAGCGATACCGTGACCGCTCGCCACGCGATAGACGATAACGTCATTCGCATCAAAATTGAGCCGATGAGCTTGTCGCAACAAGAAGAGTTAGAGAACAAGAAAACCTATACGGGCGACCCTATCTCGCTAGATTTTCAAGACGTTCCTGTACGTCAGGTATTACAAATTATCGCACAAGTTAACGGCTTCAACTTAGTGACCACAGATACGGTGACCGGAAATGTCACCATAAGTCTATCTGGTGTACCTTGGGATCAGGCCCTTGATATGATTTTGCGCGTTAAAGGCTTAGATAAACGCTTAGAGGGCAATATCTTGTTGATTGCGCCAACCGAAGAGCTTACCGCCAGAGAGACCCAAGCACTGCAGTCGAAAAAGCAGGTATCTGATTTAGCGCCTCTTAGCACGGTAAATATCTCGGTAAATTATGCCAAGGCAGCTAACCTCGCAACTATCTTAAAATCTTCAGAGGGCGGCATTTTATCTGAGCGCGGGACAGTTACCGTAGATGAGCGCACCAACACGATGCTTATTCGAGATACGTTACCTTCCATTGATGAAGCAAGAAAAATGATTGATGCGTTGGACATTCCCGTCAAACAAGTATTAATCGAAAGCAGAATGGTGACCGTACTTGATAACGTGGATGAAGAGCTAGGCGTTCGCTGGGGCTTAAGCGATAGAGAAAGTGACAGTGGTGTTTCCGGGAGTATTGAAGGCGCTGAAACTATTGCAGGCGGCTCTATTCCGAGTATTGACGACAGACTAAACGTAAACCTTCCGGTTTCGGGTGCAACGGGCACTATTGGCTTTCAAATCGCCAGCTTGGTTGATGGCACCATATTAGATTTAGAGTTGTCAGCACTTGAATCTGAAAACAAAGGTGAGATTATCGCCAGTCCACGTATTACCGTGGCGAACCAACAAGAAGCATATATTGAACAGGGAACCGAAATTCCTTATGTTCAAGCTACCTCAAGTGGTGCTACGTCGGTTGAATTCAAAAAAGCGGTGTTATCGCTTCGTGTAACACCGCAAATTACGCCAGATAACCGTATTATTTTGGATTTAGTGGTTACCCAAGATACCCGTGGTGAAACCGTGTCTACTTCAACCGGTGATGCGGTGGCCATTGATACCCAAGAAATCAAAACTCAGGTCTTGGTAGAAAACGGTGAAACCATCGTATTAGGCGGTATTTTCCAGCAAACGAGTACCGATAGCGTGTCAAAAGTGCCATTATTTGGTGACCTGCCGTTTTTAGGTGTGCTGTTTCGGAATACTTCGGAGTTTCAAGAGAAACGTGAGCTACTTATATTTGTAACACCGAAAATAATTACAGAAAAACCGTAACAACCTATAATTCAAGGTAAAATGCGGGCTGAGAGCTGTCCGCTTTTTGCGTTTTCTCGTACTGCAATGCCCCTGTATTTACATTATAGTGCTAATTGTTTTCAACAATACTTGCAAGGGCTTGTTAGAAACTGAGATAATCGCGGTCTCGAAATTTTAGCGAGGTTAAAGGAGTAGTGCTTATTGGACATTAAATAAGCACGAGTCAATGGGTAGGCTGGTAAGGCAACAGTGCATGCCCCTAACATGATAAAGTTGTGATATAAGCAAATATGGCTGAAAAACGTAATATCTTTTTGGTTGGCCCAATGGGTGCTGGCAAAAGCACCATCGGTAGACACCTGGCAGACGAACTTCACCTGGATTTTTATGACTCCGATCAGGAAATTGAGCGCCGTTCTGGTGCTGATATCGCCTGGATCTTCGACCTTGAAGGCGAAGATGGATTCCGTGCGCGTGAAGAAAACATCATCAATGATTTAACAGACAAGCAGGGTATCGTGCTTGCCACTGGTGGCGGTTCAATTGTAACCAAAGCAGTTCGTAATCGTTTGTCTGCACGAGGCATTGTTGTTTACTTGCAAACTACGATTGATAAGCAAGTTGCTCGAACACAGCGCGATAAGCGTCGCCCTTTGCTTCAAAACAACGATCCGGAGCAAGTACTTCGCGATCTTGCAGATTTGCGTAATCCTCTTTACGAAGAAGTTGCAGATTATGTAGTTGATACTGATGACCAATCTGCTCGCGCAGTGGCAAATCAGATCATTAGTAAAATCGGTTTATAAATAAAATAATTAGGAGGTGCTACGCCCATGTCAACCTTAACTGTGGAACTTGGCGAACGTAGCTATCCTATACATATTGAGGCCGGGTTGCTTAAGCAGCCTGGCCTTTTTGTGCCTTATATAAAAGGTCCGTTAGCGGTTATTGTTACCAACGAAACCGTTGCGCCTCTATACCTTGATACCGTGAAAGCGGCATGTGGTAGTAAGCAAATTGAAACCATTGTATTGCCTGACGGTGAACAATATAAAAACCTTGAGCAATTCGAGGTAGTCATGACCCGCTTACTTGAGCTCAACGCGGCTCGAGATACCACCCTAATAGCATTAGGTGGTGGGGTTATTGGCGACTTGTGTGGTTTCGTGGCTGCAACATATCAACGTGGCGTACCCTTTATTCAAGTGCCCACTACCCTACTTTCACAAGTAGATTCTTCTGTGGGTGGTAAAACTGCGGTTAATCATCCTCTAGGCAAAAACATGATTGGCGCATTTTATCAGCCAATTTTAGTCGCTATTGATACACAATCACTGTCTACGCTACCTCCCCGTGAATTCTCTGCTGGTATGGCGGAAGTCATAAAATACGGCATCATTTATGATGAAGCCTTTTTCTCTTGGCTTGAAGCGAATGAGCAAGCACTAAAGCAGCTAGATGAATCAACCCTTAATGTTGCCATTAAACGCTGCTGTGAAATTAAAGCAGAAGTGGTCGCTAAAGATGAACGTGAAGGCGGACTAAGAGCTATTTTGAACTTGGGTCACACGTTTGGTCACGCAATTGAAGCTGAACAAGGCTACGGCAACTGGTTACATGGCGAAGCAGTGTCAGCTGGTACTATAATTGCTTGTGTAGCTGCAGAGCAGTTAGGTTGGTTTACAGCGTCAGAAACTCGTCGCGTACGATCACTCTTTGAGGCATTTTCACTTCCAGTGGAAGGGCCTAGCACAATGAGTAAAGCAGATTATGTTAAGCATATGAAGCGCGACAAAAAAGTAGAAGCCGGTAATATTCGTTTTGTGCTTCCTAAGAATATGGGCAATGCTGTCGTCACTAAAGATGTGACTGACGATATGCTTACTGAAATTCTACGCTAGCCATTTACTGGCACACCTAACTAACACCAACATTCGTTTTCTTTGCTAGCCCTTTACACATGTATCGGGCTTTATGGGGTTATTGCGCATGCACAGTGAATTGCATGAACGTCTTGAGTATTTAGTTAATTATTCCTCTCAACTGGTTTTTGTCAGCGGCGACTCTATTGCAGAGCAACAGCAAACCCTTGAAGCCTTCGTCTACCAGCAGCATGACGATACTGAGATAGCGTATTTAACCGCTGAATCCAATATGGAAATTTCTGACTACCGTGGTCAGTTGTGCCGTCAGTTGTTAGGTCAAGTAGTCGGCAGTTTCGTACGCCCTCTTAACGAACTTTTATCCGCGCTAAATAACCATGAGGGTCCAGTCCTCATTGCTATCACGCAAGCCGAGCACATGCCCGACAAACTGCTTCAAGAATTATGGGATTTGGTGTTACAAAGCCGCTTTGCAGGTAACAAGCAGCATTTGAACGTATTACTATTTGCCACAACCAAGTGGGCTGAAAATGCTAAAAAATGGCTTCCAGCCAAAAATACCGATACGCCATTGCTTATTAGTAGCCAGTCCATTTCTTCAAACCTTCAAGGTTCAAAGCCCCAAGGCTCTGAATTAGATAGGATGATTTCCCAGCGCAGAGAAGCGTTTCAAGCTCATCTTGATAAACGAAACCTTCCTATGGAAACTGCCCCGTCTAATCCACTTACTTCTACGGGGTTTTATATTGCGATTGCCTTAGTATTCTTATTAACTTTTGGCGGGTTGGTTACCTGGCAGTATGGTGATTCAATATCGTCATTATTTTCACCTATTGAACAACAACCTAAGCCTTCTGAGGCTGAAATTGTGGTACCAGGCTCTGCTTTTAGCAAAGTCGCAGACAACCACGTTGAGCAGCCTAACGCGCCAACGTCAGATAATGAGAGCAATGTAGAACTGGTGACTGACTGGAAAGGGGCCGTTTCTTCGCTTAATGGCGATGTAACAAATAACACCTTGGCAGGCAGCACTGACACCGCTAATGGCTCTGTGACAGACCTCGCAGTTAAAAGTAGCCCTGTTGTGCCGGCATCGCCAGTAGTGGGTACAACAACGCAAAGCAGCAACCAAGAGCCTCGACAATCAGTAGTCGCCCGTGAAGTGGCTAATAGCGCACCTTCGAACGCGACTGATAGCAGTGCATCTACGCCCGCAACAAATCAAGCCCCGCCGCAAGCCCCCTCGGTTCAACAAAGTAGCGCAACGGTGCAAGAGCAACCATTAAGCGATGATGGGACAACCCGTGAAGGTGTTACCGCCACTAGCGCAGAAATTTTACGCCCTGACATGGTTTTACCCAACGACTTTGTGATTCAAATGGTAGGCATTAAAGATAAAAGCGTGGTTCGCCAATTTATTGCTCAACATAACTTGTATGCCGTGACCCGACAGTATGTGACTACGCGGTATGGCGGTGATTGGCATGTAGTTGTTTTTCATCAACCATTTCGCTCATTAACAGAAGCTCGAGCAGCGCTGTCCGCGTTGCCCGATTACCCGACTAAGAACGAAGCGTTCATTAAACGTGGGCAGCAAATTCTAGACGAAATGGCACTGGTAGCTGGCGAATAATAGTACGTTGTGCCCATTGTACTGACTTCAAACAAAAGAAAAGCCGTCAGCTTTACGTTTCATGGTTGTTCCATCGTATGAGGAAAGATACAATCTATCTTTAGCGTGGTATTGCGAAGTAATTGCAACGCCACTCCCCAGAATTACGCCAAACTCGGCGAGTACCGGATTGACAACCGTCTATATTCCGTGCAGGTAGTAACGTTTACGCATGATGCAGAAGAAAAACCGGGCCTTTTTAAAATGGGCCGGTGGCAAGTACAGCCTAGTAGAGCATATTCAGGCAAGGTTACCTCAAGCAAACAAACTTATTGAACCGTTTGTAGGCGCGGGGTCAGTGTTTCTGAACACTCAGTATAAGCGGTATTTGCTGAACGACATCAACCCTGACCTTATAAACTTGTACAACTTCTTAAAAGTTCAGCCCGATGCCATCATCCACGACGCACGCAGTTTCTTTAACGGCGAACGTAACGATGAGAAAATGTACTATGCATTGCGAGAAGAATTTAATGCAACCGAAGACGAGTACTACCGAGCTATTTTGTTTCTATACCTCAATAGGCATGGGTACAATGGATTATGTCGCTATAGTTTAGCGGGCAGGTTCAACGTCCCTTTTGGGCGCTATAAAAAGCCTTACTTTCCTGAGCATGAAATGTTTGTGTTTGCAGAAAAAGCGCAAAAAGCCACGTTCACTTGTTTACCCTTTGAAAAAGTATTTACTCGTGCTCGCCGTGGAAATGTCATTTATTGTGACCCACCCTACGCGCCTATCAGTAAAACAGCTGCGTTTACGAGTTATGCGGCACGCAGTTTTGGGCAAGACGCGCAAGAAAAGTTAGCTGAACTCGCGATGCGATCAGCAAAAAAGCGGGGGATCCCCGTATTGGTGTCTAATCACGACTTGCCACTTACCCGCTCCTTGTATAAGGGCGCAGACTTCAGCATGTTGTCGGTAAAGCGCTCCATCAGTCAAAATGGTGCTACTAGAAAGCCTGTAGATGAAATTTTGGCGTATTTCCCGCCTAGCACAGTAGTAAAAAAGCCAAAACGAAATCAACGCAAAAGTATGGTAGCGAAAAAATAATTAGTAACCGGTGAGCCACTTCACAAACATCATTAAAGAGACCACCATCATGGCAACTAAAATTATGCCAATGATCAGAAAACTAACAAAAGTTCCTTTCGTGAAATCACGCTCGTAGTTTTTATGGCTTTGTACACCGAACACACCCGCGACAACACTCATAAGCACTGACCAGAAGCCGGTACCCGGTTGTTGACTCATTACTGATAAGTCTTTTGTTGGGGAATTGTCATGCTACTTGCAGTCTTACTTACTGTCATCATCATGAAGTAGCTCAAGCAAGTCGAGAAAATGGAACTGAAATGAAGGCGATTTTCCCGCTATCCAAGACAGCCAACTGACTTCAGTAACGCCGTCTCTGTCTCTGGCACACTGATTTTGCACATGGCTAGCAGGTAACTTAGGGTTAAAACGAGAAGAAGGTTGAAACTCGCACACCGAGGCTTCCGAGCCCGAACGTGGATAGACCGCTACACTAACTAGCGCAACAATGCCGCATACTGCATAAAATGGAAGTACTTTCATCCTGAACACTCCTTACGCTATTTTGCTTTGAACTTCATTATAAATAAAACCTTATTAGTCACAAGATAATATTCAATAATGATGAATATTAATACTAACTTCATCAGTAAAAAAAGCCTGACACATAAGTATCAGGCTTTTAGATTCAGACATTCGAAACAACTAATCTATTGTTTTCGAGGTCATTTTAAACTTACAGTTCGAAGTCCATGCTGTAAGCAACAGTGAACTTAACTGCATCGTTATCTAACGAATCTTCATCACCACTGTCATCTAAATCAGTACCGGTTACTGCGAAGCTAAATCCATCTTTCGCAATAGACACACCCCAATCTGCGTAACCGCCAACTACACCGTTGAAATCTTCCGCAAAATCACCTTGGTGGTAACCAACGTGGAAACCTAGTTCCGAACCATTTAGTACTTCTAAACCATAATCAAGGGAAACATAAGTCGCTTCACCAAAACCGTAATCACGGTTATCAGCTTCATCCGCTTCGGTATGAGCAAGAACAGAAAGGGTCAGACTTAAACCACCCATACCAACAGAGCCGTATACTTCAGCGAAGTCAAAGTTTGCTGCAGCATCATAGTTGTAATAAAGGTAACCGAAGTCGTAGGAGATATCGTTAGACTCACCAGAGAATCCAAAATACATATCGTGTTCGTACGAGTAATTATCATCTGAACCGTATTTCACGTTTGATGCCCAAGTACCTGCGTAAAAGCCACTTTCGTGTGCGTAGTCAATTCCGCCCTGAACGGCAGCTTCATTCATTGTTTGCGTTAGACCACGCCAAATGTAGTTACTTGTCGCGCCAGCGTTAGCTGTAACTTCTGCGTAACTAGGTAGCGCAGTAAATAGGCATGCAGACGATACTGCAGCAGCAAGCAATGTGCTTTTAGTAGATAATTTCATGTGTGTGTTCTCCGTGAAGTTCCAAAACTTGTTTTAATTAATTTTTCTGTCTTGATTTTTCTTATATTTGAGTTGGATCACGCAAGAGTGATGCCCACTTATTGCACATATACCAGCACTTGCAAAAAACGCATAAGCACTTGATTTATATGAATTTAAAATAAAAACACTTAAACAAAAACAATTTAACGGCTAAGATGAGTGCACAGAAATGCACCAAAAAAATGCAACCTCACCAATAGCGTGCAATTAATTTAATCTTTTACCCCCCTAATATTTACTTATCTGTAACACGTCATCGAATGCAATCAGCGCTGTTTTCAACTGCTAACTTTCGGTAAACTTCACCTTTTAGCACGTGCATTGCCTCGTAAATAGGGAAAACCGATGAAACCATTTTTGATTGCACCCTCAATTCTGTCTGCCGATTTTGCCCGGCTAGGAGAAGAGGTAGAGAACGTACTGAGCGCAGGTGCCGATGTGGTTCATTTTGATGTAATGGATAATCACTATGTGCCCAACCTCACATTTGGCCCTATGATCTGCGAGGCTTTAAGAAAATATGGCATTACTGCACCTATTGATGTGCATCTGATGGTGAAACCGGTTGATGACTTAATCGAAAAATTTGCCGATGCCGGTGCCACTTATATTAGTTTTCACCCTGAAGCATCAGAGCATATCGACCGCTCACTACAGCTTATTATTGATGCAGGGTGTAAACCTGGCTTAGTCTTTAACCCTGCCACGCCTTTGCATTATCTGGATCATGTCATGGACAAGTTACACCATATCCTTATTATGTCGGTCAATCCGGGCTTTGGTGGGCAAAAGTTTATTCCTAGCACTTTAGATAAAGTGCGCGCCGTTAAGCAACGAGTGTTACAAAGCGGTCACGATATAAGAATAGAAATTGACGGCGGCGTAAAAGTCGATAACATTCACGCCATTGCGGAAGCTGGCGCTGATATGTTTGTAGCCGGTTCAGCTATTTTTTCCGAGCCAGATTATCGCGCAGTTATTGATGACATGCGCAGTGAATTATCTCGTCTTTCTAAGGCGTAACTAAACAACGTTAACGTACAGGTACACATTATGAGTAACAAGCCTATTGTATTAAGTGGCTGTCAGCCTTCTGGACAACTTACCCTTGGTAACTACATGGGTGCGCTTAAACAGTGGGTTTCCATGCAAGACGATCATGATTGCCTATATATGTTGGTAGATTTGCACGCCATTACGGTTAGGCAAGATCCTAAGCAATTGTTTGAGGCCTCGCTTGATGGACTAGCTCTATACCTTGCCTGCGGTATTAATCCAGAGAAAAGCACATTATTTTTGCAGTCTCACGTGCCTCAGCACGCCCAGCTTTCATGGGTGCTAAATTGTTACACCCAAATGGGTGAACTAAATCGCATGACACAATTTAAAGATAAGTCGGCAAAAAACGAGAATAATATTAATGTTGGCTTATACGGTTATCCGGTATTAATGGCCGCAGATATTTTAATGTACCAAGCAGACAAAGTACCTGTTGGTGATGACCAAAAACAACACCTTGAGCTTACCCGTGATATCGCAAATCGTGTGAATAACTTGTACGGCGAAATATTGCGCGTACCTGAGCCTCATATCCCTGAGTTCGGCGCTCGTATCATGAGCCTACAAGAGCCTGAAAAGAAGATGTCGAAGTCTGACGTTAACCCAAATAACTTTATTGGTTTGCTTGAAGATCCTAAAAAGATTACTAAGAAAATTAAACGCGCGGTAACCGATTCAGACGAGCAAGCTAACATTTACTTCAATCCACAGGAAAAGCCAGGGGTATCGAACCTACTTACTTTACTGTCGCTGTCGACAGGTAAGACGATAGATGAGCTGGTTCCCGCTTACGAAGATAAAATGTATGGTCACTTGAAGGGTGACGTAGCAGAAGCGGTAGTGGGACTACTAGAGCCAATTCAGCAACGCTATGCCGATATTCGTACGAATCGTGACTACTTAAACGATGTCATGCGAAATGGCGCTGAAAAAGCATCAGCCCGCGCAGAAGAAACCCTTAAAAAGGTGTATGAAGCCGTTGGTTTTATTCCAAAGCCTTAACTAGTGTTGCATTGAACAGGTTAGATTGCCGTGTTGCTGTTAATTGATAATTTCGATTCATTTACTCACAATCTAGCCCGTTACCTTACTGAATTAGGTGCTTGCGTTAAAGTGGTGAGAAATAACGCCCTTAGCATTGCCGATATAGAAGCCTTATCGCCAAGTCATTTAGTGATTTCACCCGGGCCCTGTACACCTAATGAGTCAGGAATTAGCGTAGAGGTGATTAAGCACTTCGCTGGGAAAATTCCATTACTTGGTGTGTGCTTAGGCCATCAAGCCATCGGCCAGGTTTTTGGTGCTTCTGTTATCGGTGCAAAAGAAATTAAGCACGGCAAAACCTCTGCGCTCTTTCATAAAAACCGAGGCCTGTTTAATGGGTTTGAACAAGGTTACGCGGTAACTCGCTATCACTCATTGGTGCTTGATGAAAACCACTTCCCTAACGTTTTAAATATAGATGCGTGGTGCGTGACTGATGATGGGGAAAAAGAGATTATGGGAATCTCTCATAACGCACTCCCTATCTGGGGTGTACAATTTCACCCTGAATCCTTACTAACCGAGTATGGTCACGATATTTTAAATGCTTTTCTAAATGCTTAGGCCGTCACTCTTATTTATTCTGCCAAGGGTTCAGAATAAACTTAAGCTATATGGCTTCCTGCCGATAAAAAAGTTCTGCAGTTATTCGCATTTGGCGTTGTTTTTGTTTACTTTTTATAGGTTAATCAACAAAGCGCCTTTGTAAGTAGTATATTTAGGAAGTAGGGCGACCCAATGCACGGCATCTATGAACAGACGCACGAACAGTTACTTAGCAGGAGCTACTTTAAGATGACGACCCCAGCATCGACCCCGCCGCCTATCGATGAGCGCTTTGAGAGCCTATTAATTTCTCCAGAGCTTGCGATGAAAATGCTGGGAAAGCGTGGTCCTGGTGAAATCAGCTTTGAACAATCTGAACAAGGTGACGCCCGCAGACAATTACTTCACGTAGAAAAAGTCGCTATTGAGAATAAGCGCCTAAAAGCGCAATCTGATGCCTCATATACCGAAACAGTTAATCATTACTTGCATGAAGTCTTGTTAGGTGAGCTTACCGAGCAGCTATCGTTTACCTCCGACGTTTTCAACAACACATTAAATTTAAGTGATGACACGGGTGCTTTACTCGACGCGCTATCGGTACGCGCGGCATCGGTATCAAAACTAGAACCTATTGCAGCTAACTTACCTTGGCTTTATGACGAGTTGATGCAAGTCGTGAACTCTCCGGCTTTTAGAAGACGAGACTCCAAAGGTAGGGTAATCGTGGTGGAAACTTTCAGAACGGCACTTAGCTTCTTAGGCATTGAGAATTTACGCCTGCTTATTCCTTCTCTTATTGTAAAACGTGCCATGCCTCAGGTAACCGACCCGTACCCTTGCATTAAACTTAAACTCACTCAGTTTGCGCACGGCACGGCGGTATCCGCTAGGCACCTCGCGCCGCACTATAAGCTTAACCCGGTTCAGGCTTATAGTTTTGGTATGCTCAGTCAATTAGGTCGCTGTGCCATCATCCGCTTGTACTTCAAGTTGTTTGATAAGGTGCAGCTTCACCTATTGACCGAAAGCCAAAAAGACAAAGAGCGCATGCGTCATGAAGCTTTATTAAAGCTGGCACCATCGGCGAATTACCTAATTGCATTACAAGATGAATATGCTGATGCATTATCCGCCGACCTTATTGAAAACATGATGTTGAAACGCTTATTTATTGGTGATGCGATGCGTCAATGTGCCAACAGAGAGCCCTGTGAAGTAGGCTCCATGTCTAAGCTTCTACATCAAGCTCGCACCTATTCGAAGGTAAGAATGCTGCATCAATCACGTATGGTTGAAGTGGCAGAGGTAAAACCAATGATTAAAGAACAAGAATATCCATCAGGTGCATTGGAAAAACTAAGATCTGTTGATATTTTCACCCTTCCTTTATCAAGGGAGGAAGAAAACAGCTAATTTTTTGTGGATATTCATGCAAATTAGCCAAATATCTCCTTTTACCCTCATTTGACCCACGCCAGATCAACGCGCTCTGGCTGTGAGATTACACACCTAATTCACCTTTTAATTACACTATTCCTAAACAATATGGCTTAGTAGTAAATAGTTATTCACTTTTCCTGCAAATTAAGCCAGAGTCCTTGTATATAAAGGGCTGCAGCCATTCACAAACAAGACAACTCCTTAAAAAAATGGCATACTCTCCGGTAATTTCGTTTATTTTTCCGCCTGCTCGAGGTCTATTGTACCGACACGGGCGCTTAAAACAGAGGTAACAAAAATGACAGTAACTCGCGCAACGTTTGATGAAGTGATGGTGCCTAACTACAATCCTGCGGGCATGGTACCCGTACGCGGAGAAGGTTCGCGTGTATGGGATCAAGATGGTGCTGAGTACATCGACTTCGCTGGCGGTATTGCCGTGAACGTACTAGGTCATTGTCACCCTGAACTCGTTAAGGCGCTTAACGAACAAGGCAGTAAGTTGTGGCACTTGAGTAACGTATTCACCAATGAGCCAGCCCTTCGCTTAGCCTCTAAACTGGTCAATGCCACGTTTGCAGAGAAAGTGTACTTTGCTAACTCAGGCGCAGAAGCCAATGAAGCCGCATTAAAATTAGCACGTCGTTTCGCATTAGATAACTACGGTGAAGATAAAAACCAAATTATTGCCTTCAACAAAGGGTTCCACGGCCGTACTTTCTTTACCGTAACCGTTGGCGGACAGGCCGCATATTCAGATGGTTTTGGTCCTAAGCCTGGTGCTGTTGAGCATTGCGACTATAACGATTTAGCCGCTTTCGAAGCATTAATCTCAGACAACACATGTGCCGTTATGATGGAACCCCTTCAAGGCGAAGGCGGAATCATCTCTCCTGATATTGAATTTATCAAAGGCGTGCGTGAGTTGTGTGATAAGCACAATGCCTTGCTCATTTTTGATGAAGTGCAATCGGGTGTTGGCCGTACTGGTCACCTGTATGCCTATATGGGCTTAGATGTGACACCTGACATTTTAACTACCGCAAAATCGTTAGGCGGTGGCTTCCCTATTGGCGCTATGCTAACAACTACTGACATTGCCGCGCATTTAAAAGCAGGTACGCATGGAAGTACCTACGGCGGTAATCCACTAGCCTGCGCTGTAGCTGAAAAAGCCTTTGATATTGTTAACCAGCCTGAAGTACTTGAAGGCGTGCTACACAAAGAAGCCTTGTATCGTGAGCTTTTAACAGCCATCAACGACAAGTACGAGGTATTTTCTGAAGTACGTGGGCAAGGTATGTTGCTTGGCTGCGCGTTAAACGAAAAATACCAAGGCCGCGCTCGCGACTTTATGATGGCCGCAACAAAAGAACACCTTATGTGTTTAATTGCTGGCGCTAACGTTATTCGTTTTGCTCCTTCTTTGGTTATTCCTGATGAAGATATTAAAGAAGGTCTAGCCCGCTTTGAACGTGCCGTTGCCGCTGTTGTGAACGCCGAATAAACGCCAATTTAGCGAGTAGCGAACATGAATATAATTCGCCCTATTACACAAGCTGATTACCAGGCTTTGTACGACATTGCAGTAGAATCAGGTATTGGGTTTACCTCGTTGCCGGTTAACGATGATCTGCTGCATAGAAAAGTCGACCGTGCGCAAGAAGCTTTCACCAAAGCTAACGTGACCCAACCCGGTGATGAGTCGTACCTGTTTGTAATGGAAGATACGACCACCGGCGAAGTAGTGGGCACTTCAGGTATTGAAGCAGCCGTAGGCATTGATGATGCGTTTTACCACTATCACTTGAGTAAAGTGGTACATGCCTCTCGCGAGCTAAACATTCACAATACGGTTGAAATTCTAACCTTCTGTAATGACTACACGGGTGTTACTGAGATATGTACGCTGTTCTTAAGGGAGCAGGCGCGTGGAGGCATCAACGGGCGTTTTTTATCGAAAGTGCGCTTCTTGTTTATGATGGAGCATCGTGAACGCTTCTCTGAAACGATTATTGCCGAAATGCGTGGTGTAAGTGATGAAGAAGGCCGTTCGCCTTTTTGGGAATGGCTTGAAACCCACTTTTTCTCAATGGACTTTCCTACTGCCGACTACTTAACCGGTATTGGTAATAAGGTGTTTATTGCAGAACTGATGCCTAAATATCCTATTTACGTCAATCTATTAAGTAAAGAAGCACAAGCGGTTATTGGTCAGGTTCATGACAAAACCCGCCCTGCCCTGCAACTGCTAGAAGGCGAAGGCTTTAGTTGTCGCGGTTACGTCGATATTTTTGATGCAGGTCCTACGGTAGAGGCCAATCTCAGTCATATCCGAACGGCACAGTCTAGCTTAAAAATGCCAATTGTCATTGATGATGCGGCGGCCGCACAAGGCCAAACCCACTACATCATCAACACCTCTGTTGCAGACTTTCGCGCGGTAGCCACCGAAATAGGGGTTAACGAAGAGCAAAATATTGCCGTGCTTTCACGTCAAGCGGCAGCCGCTCTGAATGTGCAAGAGGGCGACCATGTTCGTCTTGCACCTGTAAAGTTCAGAGACTAATTGAAGGACACTTTTTTATGTTACATACACACTTTATCGACGGTCAATGGGTGACCGGTGAAGGGCACAACCTAGCCTCAATCGACCCCGCTAAAAACCAAGTTATTTGGGAAGGTAAGTCAGCCTCTCCTAGTCAAATTGACTTAGCAGTGAAAGCCGCTCGTGCCGCTGCCCCTGCATGGGGAATGATGACGGTTGAAGAACGTTTAAGCATTATTAAGGTATACGGCGAAAAGCTAGGCGAAGCGAAAGCGCACCTAGCTAAAGTGATGGCAAAAGAAACCGGCAAACCTGAGTGGGAAACGGCCACAGAAGTGGGCGCCATGATGGGTAAAATTGCTATTTCTGAAAAAGCATATTTCGAACGTACCGGCAATGTGGAAAACCCTATGCCTGTAGGTAAAGCCTTCATTCGCCATAAAGCCCATGGTGTTGTAGCCGTATTCGGCCCGTATAATTTCCCTGGTCACTTACCCAATGGTCACATTGTACCTGCGCTTATTGCAGGTAATACCGTGGTATTTAAACCAAGCGACTTGACCCCTATGGTTGCCGAAGAAATGGTTAAACTATGGGAACAAGCAGGCTTACCAGCTGGCGTACTAAATTTAGTACAAGGTGAAGTTGAAACCGGTAAAGCGCTAGCGTCACACAATGGTATTGATGGGTTATTCTTTACCGGAAGTTCACGTACGGGCAAAATTTTACACGAACAGTTTGCGGGTCATCCAGGTAAAATTTTGGCCCTTGAAATGGGCGGAAATAATCCGTTAATAGTGAAAGACGTAGCCGATATTGATGGTGCGGTTCACGATATCGTGCAGTCGGCCTTTATTACGTCGGGACAACGCTGCACCTGTGCACGCCGTTTGTTTTTGCCTGCCAATGCACAAGGTGATGCCACATTAGCCCGTCTTCTTGAAGTCACTAAAAACATCAAAATTGATGACTATGACGCAGAAGATCAGCCTTTCATGGGCGCAATGATTTCAGCCAATGCTGCAGCATCTATGGTTAAAGCGCAGCAAGAACTTGAAGCTCTAGGCGGCAAGGTGTTGTTGCGATTAGAACAGCCTGATCCCCAAAAGGGTTTCGCCACCCCAGGTATTATTGATGTCACTGACATGCTATCTAAATTGCCTGATGAAGAGCACTTCGGCCCATTGCTTAAGGTTATTCGCTACACCGACTTTGATAGTGCAATTGAAGAGGCGAACAATACCAGCTTTGGCTTATCAGCAGGATTGCTAGCTGATAACGAAGAAGACTACCGTTACTTTTTTGCACGTATTCGTGCAGGCATTGTTAACTGGAATCGCCCTATTACGGGTGCAAGCAGTGCAGCACCGTTTGGTGGCATTGGTGAAAGTGGAAACCATCGCGCCAGTGCATTTTATGCCGCCGATTATTGCGCATTCCCTGTCGCCTCGGTAGAGCTTGAAAAAGTGACCTTGCCGGGCAAGTTAAGCCCTGGCCTAACACTTTAAATAAACCAATACAGACAAAGCCGCTATCAATAGCGGCTTTATTTATAGGACACACCCCATGCATAACAATATCGATACGCTCTTTGCCAATATGTGGGACGATTATGTTGCAATTACCCCTTCAGCTCACAAAATTCATGCCCTGCTTGCGGATGAAGAAAGCACAAATAACATTGTTAACGACCATGTTGCTTTTAGAACCTTTGCATTAGATAAAACTGCGCTTGAAAAATTGGCCGCTCACTTTCTTGCCCTCGGATATACCGAAATGGGTAATTATAATTTCGAAGCGAAGAAGCTAACCGCCAAGCATTTCGAACACCCTGATGACACAAAACCAAAAGTCTTCATCAGCGAGTTGAGAGTGAACGAACTGTCCGACAATACGCAGGCCATAATTCAAAAGCTTGTAGCGCAAATGGATGCCAATGTCGTGACTGCTGATAACTTCCTTTATTCAGGCCGTCACTGGGATATCAGCAAAGCCGATTACGATGCTCTGCTCAATGAATCAGAATATGCAGCGTGGTTAGCGGCATGGGGATTTCGCGCTAATCACTTCACAGTTAGCGTGAATCATTTAGGGCAAACTGATGAGCTTTCAGATGTAAACGCGCGCCTTAAAGAAGCCGGTTTTGTGCTAAACACCTCTGGCGGCGAAATAAAAGGCGGGCCTGAGGTCTTCTTAGCGCAGTCGTCTACTATGGCCGATCGGGCTCCTGTGAATTTTTCTGATGAGACCGCTGCCATTCCAAGTTGTTTCTACGAATTTGCTCAGCGCTATAACATGCCTAATGGCAAACGCTACCAAGGCTTTGTGGCAGCTTCCGCAGATAAGATATTTGAAAGCACTAACGCCAGTTAACGTTTTGATGCGTTGAATCGGCGCAGTCTGAACAAAAAAGAATTTAAATGCGATGAATAAAGGGGCGAAAGCCCTTTTATTTTCTGCTAGGGAACGTATCTGACACGTTTGTGTGCCTTGCAAGGAACTGATCATAAGGCATAGGTTTATCGAAATAAAAACCCTGCATGAGGTTCACGTCAGCATTTTCCATAAAGGGTAAGTAAGACTCCTGCTCTACCCCTTCCACCACAATTTCAATCTGCAACCTATTGAGCATGGCCACCAAACCACAGAAAAGCGCATTCGCTTTACTGTTGTTATGGATATCCTTAACCAAGCTCCTGTCCACTTTAACGACTTCAAAATGAAAGTTTCGAAGGTAACTTAAGGAAGAAAAGCCACTGCCAAAATCGTCAAGTGAAAGGCGGAAGCCAACTTCACGCAGACTATTTAGCGCGGCAAGCGCGGCTTTTTCATCACGGATAAAAATAGACTCGGTGAGTTCAAGTTCAATCATGTTGGTTCGCACCGAACTATCATTACAAATTTTCGTGGCTTGGGCGGGGAAATCGGTGTCTAGCATTTGGTTAACACTGATATTAATTGAAAGCGGAATGCTCTCCCCTTGCTGCGCTTCCATCATAGCAATGTAGTCACATGCAGCTTCCAGCGCTTGCACGCCAATCTGGCGGTCAAGGTCGTGCGCTTCAGCGATGGGGATAAATACCAGAGGAGGTACAACACCGTGCAAACCAGATATCCACCTGCAAAGCACTTCTCCGCCTTTCAAATTGCCCTGTAAGTCATACTTGCCTTGAATATAATAATCGAGCAAGTTATTTTCGATAGCTTTACGCAAGTCGTTAACCATACTGACCTGTTGCGACATTCTCTCATAAAGCCCATCCTCATAGACATTCACTTGGCCTTTACCAAGTTTTTTGGCGTGATACATTGCCGCATCTGCGCATTGTACAACGCCTTCAATACTGTCATTGTGTTCGGGAAATTTGGCAATACCGATACTTGCGGACAGTTTCAATTCGACCTTTTTAGTTACCACAACATCTTCTTCGATGAGCCGAATGAGCGCTTCGGATTTCTCCACCGCCCATTCAATATTTTGTCTTGAAAGTACCGCAATAAACTCATCGCCTCCCCACCGCGCCACATCACCAAACGGACCAAATGAAGCGGTTAGCAATGCGGCAACACGCTGAAGCTCAACATCGCCTTTCTCATGACCCGCGGTATCATTAATCGCCTTGAAACCATCAAGGTCGATGAACACGACTAAAAAGTCGCCGTGGCTGTCGAAAAGTTGTTGGAAAATATCACGCAGGGCGCTGCGATTATTTAACCCAGTTAATTCATCGTACAGGGCAAGTTGCTTTAACCGAGCTTCATTGCGTTTGCGTTCACTAATATCCCGCATAGTGGCAATAAGCGATGATGAGGCTTCTAGGTAATTGTCAAACACCGATACGGATATATCAACCGCGGTATTCTCCCCCACTCTGGGTACAATAACAGACTCAAACCTAAGCTGTTTTTTATGCTCCAAGCTATTGGTATTTACCTTTTCACCCTTCAACAAATCATTAAGATTAAGATTGATACAGGCCATTTTATCTGGCGCACCCACCAGCTTCACAAACGCCTCATTGCATTCGTTTATGCTTAAGCTAGGAGATAATACCAACATGGGTTCGCGAGAATTCGCAAAGGCTGATGCCATGAGTTGAAAGGATTGCTCTGCTTCCCTTTGCTGCGTTATATCTCTCGTGGTTCCCACTATTTGTAAGGCTTCACCACTACTACCACGCTTAAGTACACGCCCTCTTAGGCGCACCCACTGCAACTGGCCTTGTATGCTCATACGAAAGGAAAGTTCTATGCGTTCGCGCCCACCATGAAGCGCCATCGACCATTGAAACTGTAAGTTTTCCAAGTCACCTTCATGCACTAACGCCATTAAGTCGATTGGGGTTCCGGACCAGGTAGACTCACTTTCTGAATTAAGTGAAAACGCACGAATATCAATGATGTCGTGGCTCGCCTGCCAATCCCAAAACGACTCTTGCGATGCCCATAATGCGAGTTCTAACTTTTTCTGGGATTGCTGACTGAAAAGGAGTGAATTGTATAGCTCGTCAGCTTTTAGCAACAGCAAGGATTCTGCATTTTCTCTTGCTGTTTTTTCACGCTGAAGCCGCCTTTCTAAGCTTTTTAATTTTTCTTCTAGAGGATCTAGATCGGCGCCCACCGGCTACACAACCTGAATACTAAATTCGTAAGTATGAGGGAATGACATTTGATGAGTTTCGCGTTCTAGCGTGCAATCGAAGTACGCAGCTGCTGCATCCATCAACCCTTCAGCAAGGGGATACAATTCTCGTTCCGAGAAGTAGCGCAAGCGCATACTATTATCGGTTCTAGATATAACGGTAAACCTAGGCAAATCAGCATCTGGATAGAGTTTGCGCACTTGAACATGAATGTCACCATCAAGGTGTTCTAGCAACTGTAAAATGTCTTTCGTGTCTGCAAGTACATTGCCATGTACTGCCGCTAGCTTACCAAAAAGATAAACCCCAAAATCGTACAGCAGTTCATTAACCGACTTACCGGTTTTCGCGGTAAGGATAGTTAATATTTTCTGCATTTCTTCAAAAGGGTAATAGCCGACCGCAGTATAGGCTCCATCATTTGTTAACTCAGCTTCAACAATCACTTCGTCAGCAAATTCAGGCGATACCTTTTCTTCTAGCATGTCTATGAGCGAAGTAAATACAATCCCTAACATACGGTCTCCTTATACAGTTAATAATAGTGTAGTTCAGTCACACCCAACGACAACCATTGTTTAGGAAATATCATTCTCTTGGGCGTCTGAACTATCGTCACTTGAAGCGCTTTGATTTTGCACCACTTCAACACTATCCACCCGCTGTAAACCTCGAGGTAACTTGTTTCCTCTTCGTCCTCGCTCTCCATAATAGTGTTCTAAATCTGAAGCAGACAAGGTCATATTACGTTTACCCGCGGTCACTTTTAATGAAGCGCCATCAGGCACTACCGCCAATACAGTCACAAACTCTTCGCGGGATTGCGCTTTGGCACCAGGAATATTAATCAGCTTATTCCCTTTTCCTTTACCTAGGCTTGGCAAGTCTTTAAGTGGGAACAGCAACATACGCCCCTCGTTCGAGATGGTTAAACACCAATCTGACTCAGGGTTAGTGACAGGTTTAGGCTTCATTACCTTGGCGGCCTTTGGCAAAGAAAGATATGCTTTCCCCGCCTTATTTTTGCTCACCATATCTTTGAATGTGCCTACGAAGCCGTAGCCAGCATCGGAGCCAACCAAAAACTTAGCCTCGTCGGATGCCATAATAACGTGTTCAAACGACTCACCACCTACCAAGGCAAAACGCCCTGTCAGCGGTTCCCCCTGACTCCGCGCCGATGGCAATCCATGGGCATCACAGGAGAAAGTACGTCCCGAGGTATCCATGAATACCGCAGGTTGATTACTTTTCCCTTCTGCACTTGATAGATAGCCATCACCCGCTTTGTAGCTTAATCCCTCTGCATCAATGTCATGACCTTTGGCGCAACGTGCCCACCCTTTTTCTGATAACACCACGGTAACTGATTCAGCTGGCACGAGTTCTTTTTCAGACAATGCTTTCGCTTCGCCACGCTCAACAATGGGTGAACGTCTATCATCACCATACTTTTCAGCATCGGCGAGAATTTCTTTCTTGATCAGGGTTTTTAAGCGGCGATCTGAGCCTAGCAAGGTTTGCAGTTTGTCACGCTCTGCAGCCAACTCGTCTTGCTCGCCCTTAATTTTCATTTCTTCAAGCTTGGCTAAATGACGAAGCTTTAATTCTAGTATTGCTTCTGCCTGCTTATCGCTAAGCGAGAACCGCGAGATTAACTCTTGCTTGGGTTTTTCGTAGGTACGGATAATCTCGATAACTTCATCGATATTCAAAAAGGCAATGAGCAAGCCTTCTAAAATATGTAAACGAGCCAGCACTTTGTCTAATCGGTACTGAAGACGACGGGTAACGGTCTCTTTTCGGTAAACCAACCATTCAGATAGGATAGTTCGAAGATCTTTAACCTTAGGACGACCATCCAAACCAATCATGTTTAGGTTTACGCGATAGTTCTTTTCTAAATCGGTAGTCGCAAACAAATGCTGCATTAACTGGGCAGTATCGATACGGTTTGAACGCGGCGTAATAATTAATCGGGTAGGGTTTTCGTGATCTGACTCGTCGCGTAAATCGCTAACCATTGGCAGCTTTTTAGCCTGCATCTGCCCTGCGATTTGCTCTAAAATTTTACCACCTGATGCCTGGTGAGGCAGCGCAGTAACAACAATATCGCCATTTTCTTCGTGGAACACCGCACGCATTTTAATTGAGCCGCGGCCGGTTTCGTAAAGTTTACGAATATCAGCTTTAGGCGTAATAACTTCAGCTTCGGTAGGATAATCTGGCCCATTAACGTGCTCTAGCACATCGCTAAGCTCTGCTTTGCTGTTGTCGAGCAACATGGCACAGGCATAAGCCAATTCACGCACATTATGTGGTGGAATATCTGTTGCCATACCCACAGCAATACCGGTAACGCCATTAAGCAAGATATGCGGCAAACGAGCGGGTAGCACACAAGGCTCTTCTAATGTGCCATCGAAATTGGGGGTCCAATCGACGGTGCCTTGACCTAATTCATCCAATAAAACTTCTGAAAAACGAGAAAGTTTAGCCTCGGTATATCGCATGGCAGCGAAAGATTTAGGGTCGTCTGGCGCTCCCCAGTTTCCTTGCCCATCTACCAAGGGGTAGCGATAAGAAAAGGGCTGCGCCATCAATACCATGGCTTCATAACACGCGGAATCTCCATGAGGATGAAACTTACCTAATACATCCCCTACCGTTCTAGCTGATTTTTTGTACTTAGCATTAGCGCTCAGTCCCAAGTCAGACATGGCGTATATAATGCGTCGTTGTACGGGCTTTAGGCCGTCAGCAATATGAGGTAGGGCACGGTCCATGATGACGTACATGGAATAGTTTAAGTAAGCGTCTTCGGTAAAGCGCCTTAAAGGCAGTTGTTCTACACCGTCGCGGTTAATAATAATCTCGTCGCTCATGATAATTTTTTCGTTTTGTTATTTTCACAATACAGCGTTAATGCCAAGCATTTAGTTTATTTAAACAGGTAGCAGCGTTAACGAACGGCGTGTTTATGTGGAAGTGTTTACCCACAAAATAGGACTTTTTATTAAGCCTTCAATGTTTCTATTGTGGGGCAAACTAGGGGCTAGTGCAATAATCACTATTAGGTTAACTCAGTATAGCGATAGACGTAAATGCCTCAATCTTTTGTACAATTGTCCGCCAGAGTGGTTTAATAAGAATAGAAGAAGATTAAGAAGCTATTCAGGATGTATTTGTTTCGAATTTTTACACTGCTGTGCGCATTACTTTGGCTTATCGCCCCTCAATCAACACACGCTCAGCATATTGAGCAACTTTTCGATGAAGATGCTTCTTTAGACCTCTCCGACTCCCTGTACTATTTATACGAAACCAATCTGCCACTCACAATAAACGATGTGAGTAGACGGCGCAGCGACTTTCGAATGCATCCCTATAGTAATCCCAATTTTGGATTCAGAGATAAAGGAATGTGGTTATTAACGTCATTTTCCAACGTGTCAAACCAAGAGAACTGGGTATTTTCTATCAATTTTAGCCAACTCGACAAAGTCGATTTCTATTTGGTTAAAAATGGAGAAGTATTGCAGCAAAGCCATCAGGGGAAATCTCAAAAAGAGCAAATTTTTCGCATTCCTACATTACGGGTAAAGCTTGCCAACGCTGAACGGGTAGATTTATTCATACGTGTTGAAAGCCAATCATCAAGTCTTATTACGCCACTACGAGTGCAACCTGAGCCAGTTCATAGCAGTTCGTTCCAAATGAACAGCCTAATGTGGGGTTTGTTTTACGGGGGGTTGCTGATACTGGCGGTCTATAACCTTGTGCTGTATTTCGGGGTTCGCGAGCGCAGTCTTATTGCCTACGTGGGCTATATATGCGCCGTTATTCTTTGGCAATTTATTTGGGGCGGCCATATCCACCTGCTGTTTTCAGGGGGAATACCCTATTGGCTTGTTGGCCACACTGAACTGATATTTGTGATCATAGGTATCTCATCCGGTTTTTTTACCGTGAGCTTTCTTGAGACCAAAAAGAACGCCAAGGCTGCACATCCTGTCATTGTTTTGTTATTGGCAGTACAAATGGTTATTGGGGTAGTTTGTTTTCTGGGGGTGCTTCCTTCTATCTGGAAGAATAACTTGGTTTATGGTGTAGGTCTAATCGCAATTTGTAGTTATATATTTGCCGGTATTGAAGCCTTCATTAACCGCTTCCAACCTGCCCGATACTTTATATTTGCTTGGGGTATGCTGGCCTCTGGTGCCATTATTGGCATGCTAAGTTTAATTGGCGTACTCCCCTCAAACGACTTCACCACTTACTGTTTCCAAGTGGGTGTATTTTTAGAATCTGGGCTGTTTTCTTTCGCGCTAATGGAAAAAAGTAGAAGCCAACTTGAGCATGAGGTTGAGCAAGCCACCGATGATTTACGCAATAATATGGAGCTCATTGAAGAGCAAAACGCACGCTTAGATATTGCCCGTAAAGACGCAATTAAAGCCAGTAATGTGAAATCGCAATTTCTTGCCAATATGAGCCATGAAATACGTACGCCTCTTAACGGTATTCTAGGGTTTAGCCGAGAACTCACCCATGCCTCTTTGCCGTCTGATCAACAAGAGCAAGTGCGAATTATCAATACTGCCGCTGATAACTTGCTGACTATAGTGAACGATGTTTTAGACTTCTCTAAGATTGAAGCCGGTAAGCTGCAAATCAACAACCAACCATTTTCACCCAATACTTTATTGGAAGAAATGGTGACAATTATGGCGAAGTCTTCCCATTCTAAAAAGTTAGAATTTGTTTTCGACCTAGCGCCCTTGCCAGAAAAGTTAATAGGTGATGTGTTCAGAATAAAGCAAATTTTGAACAACCTGCTTGGCAACGCCTTAAAATTCACCCCTTCCGGTACGATTACCCTAGCAGTTAAAGGCCGCCCGCTTTTGCACGGAATTCATGAAATTGAAATCACCGTTGAAGATACGGGTATCGGTATAAACCGGCAGGACAGAAAGAAACTCTTTAATGCGTTTTCTCAAGTAGATGACTCGATAAACCGAAACTACCAAGGGACAGGATTAGGCTTGGTAATTAGTCGAGAGCTAGTTCGACTCATGCGAGGCGACTTAACCCTCAAAAGTACGCCAAGACAAGGTTCCACCTTCGTGGTTACCCTTAGAACCAATCACTTAAGCCAGAAATATGCATTGAGTGCTGATACCGAGTGGCATGGAAAACATGTGGTTATCTTCGACCCCATTCCGGCTACACGCCGTGCCAGCGCCTCTATGTTGAAGCAACTGGGTGCTAACGTTACCACGGTTGAATCCATTGATTACCTTTCCAGACTATCGCTACAGTCATCTTCCACTGATTTCTTTATGGCAACCGTGCCGGTATCAAAAATGGACAAGCGGGATGAGTTCTTAAGCCGCTTTGTACAGTTTAATGCCACTAAGCGCGTGCTTTGGTATTCAGGCCCAGAGCCTTTTACTCAATACCCAAGTTTATCTCAGCACTTTCATACTCAAATACGCATGCCAATGACGCTAAGTAAGCTCGATGGCTTAGTGAATAATAAGAAAGCGGTACCAAGAAATCCGCTTCAAGATAAGTTGAACTCCCTTCCACCGGCAAGAATTCTAGCCGTGGATGATATGGATATGAACCTCAAGTTACTGCATACCTGGCTTGATAACTCACCTATATCATTAGTGACCACAACCAGTGGCGAAGACGCGGTTAATCAGTGCCAAACCCAAGAGTTCGACTTGATATTAATGGATGTTCAAATGCCTATTATGGATGGGCTTCAAGCGTCTCGAGCGATAAGAAAAACGACGCTGAACATGGGCACACCTATTATTGCGGTAACCGCCCATGCCTTTAAAGAAGAGCAAGAAAGATTACTCGCTTCGGGCATGGATGACTATTTGCCCAAACCCATTGAGATAGGTTCTCTGGTAGACCTTATTCGTTCGTGGTGCCATGCAGCTGAGCCTGGGCACATATTACTTCCTTCCTTAGACTGGCAGCTTGCGCTAAAACGCGCACACCAGAACCATGAAGCAGCAAAAGAATTACTTGAAGACTTTATTACTATGGCGCCGGACATGCTGATGACCTTGAAGGCGCTGTGGAATAAAAAAGATTACGCAGAGCTTAAACTCGAAATTCATAAGTTACACGGAGCATGCTGTTATATAGGCGCCCCGCGATTGCAAAGCTTAGCAGATGAGCTCGAAAGCGCCCTTAAACTAGGGCAACATTTTCTAGTTGCTGAGAATCTGCCGCTGTTACTTGATGAAATTGAGCGAGTCTGCTCTGAAGGGCAGACGCGCACAGGCTAGCTTAACATGGGTTATTGAACCTTATTGGTTCTGCGGGCGGCTTGGCATTGAGAAATAAGCGCAGCAAATTCTTCTGGGGTTCTATCTATGTCAGAGGTAGCAATAAACACGTCATAGCCTAGGCGCTTGCGAAGCTCTGCCATACGGTTTGCCAACATGGCTTTTACCCCAGTGAGTACTGTGCCATTGTTTAAGGTGAAATGATTGTCATCGAACATAGACTCTTCGTAGCAACTTCCCGTTGCACACCCTTCATTGGTGTTATGCAGCAACAAAGGTCGCTGCTCCATAAGCAAATGGGTGGCTAAACGTGGCGATATACTGGTTAGAAACTCGGTATAGTCTTTTAATTTAAACCCCACGGTTTCAAGCCCTACATGCTCTAATCCTTGTCGTACTCTCGGGCAGTCTGCCCGCTGTAAGTTTTCCCAATGTATCCGCCAGCTGCCTAAACGGTGGCGATAGGTAATTACTTCTGTGGTCATTTCTAGGCTGAATTCAGGTTCTCGAATTTTAAAGTAGCCCACCAATAAAGTAACTAATGCGGCACTGGTGATCAAAATACCCGCAAGGAAAAGCCAATCAGGGAGCAATACAAACCAAAGCGCTGCAAACACTAGCCCTGCGCAACCAATAACGATACTGGTTATACCGTTACTTTTTGACGCGGCTCGAATAAGAATAGGTTCAGGGTTATTGCCAGACATACAGGTACACAACCAACATAATTAAGGCCCACAGCACATAAAGTCGAATACGCTGGCAGACGGCACAGTCTGTCTTCCACCAGCTAAAATGGCGTGTTGGCGCATTTTGTTTATTCTGATTTTTACGCATAAACAGGCAAACAGATTAATAATTAATACAGTTTACCTGTTTATAACGCGTGTTGTTAGGCCAGATGTCGATAGCGGTAGCGCTGAAATGCTGCTACCACGGTGGGGGTAAACACTAACGATAATATGACAGAGAAGCCCACGCCACCGGCCAGCACGACAGCAAGAGGCGGCCAGAAGCTTCCTTCACTGAAGAGCAATAACGGGATTAACCCACCCACCGTGGTAAAGGTGGTGGAAAGTATGTGTCGACTACACCCCATGGTTTCTTGCACGATTGCAGCGATATTTCCATGTTTAGCCTCTGCGTTTGCATTTATCGCCGCAATAACCACGATGGAGCCATTTATCGCAACCCCGATTAACCCAGCAGAGCCTAATAGGGGGTTAAAGCCAATCGGTAAGCCTGATAACCATAAACTAAACATGCCAAGCCCTACTGACAGTATCGCTACCAATACAATCACCCCCGCCATACGCAAGCTCGTAAAGGTTAGAATGAGAGTAGTCAGCATGAGTACAAGGAGCACCGGTGCATAAGTCCCTAGCTGCCCCATTGCCCGCTGCTGTTCATCTGCATCACCTGCAAGGTGAATACGATACCCTTCTGGCAACACTAAGCTGTCGTTTAGCTTCTGTCTTAACGTGTTACTGGCATCAACGGGGGGCACATTCGGCAAAAGGTAAGCCTGAATACGATTGACCCGCTCGCCATCTTGTCGAGTAATGCTGCTGATAGACGGTGCTAGTGTTAACGAAGCCACTGCACCTAACGACGACCAGTTTATAGCGCTATTTGCCGAATTGTCTCCTGCCACCGGAATAGGCATGGAGTTTATGCCCGCCACATCTTGTCGGAAACTATCTGATAATCTTACGCGCACAGGAATTTCTTCCGTGCTTTCCAAAACTGAACCACCAGCAAGCCCTGAAAAGTTAATTTGCATCTGACTCGCTAAATCGGAAAGGCTCAAGCCAAGGTAGGACAATGTATCGCTTGAGGCATCAACATTAAGTTCTGGCTCACCCATGGTGATACTGGCTGTAGATTGGGAAATACCGGGTACTGATGACATTAAAAATCGAACTTGCTGACCTAATTCATTCAATATGTCTAAATCGGGCCCGAAAATTTCTACTTCTACCGGCGCAGCAATAGGCGGACCTTGTCCAAATGCACGCACCACAATTTGAACTTCAGGGAAGGTATCATCAAGATGATGTTGCAAACGTCCAATTAATTTGGCCGCCTCTTCTACCGTATGCGTTGTTAAAACGGCATTGGAAAAGTTGGGTAAATTATCACGTGTCATGATTTGGTTGTAATACACTGAAGGAGCAGAACCTCCTACTAACCATGTCACTTGTTTAACCCCTTCGTTTTCGCGAATAACACTGTCGACTTTGTGGGTGTAAGCGAGTGTGTTGCCTATGCTACTGCCCTCTTTCGTCCACATATAAACTTCGAACTGGTCTCTATCAGCGCTGGGGAAAAATACGTTTGCCAACGTACCTGAAAGTACAAAACCCGAGATACAAAACACAAGCACTAAAGGTAAGACTAAAATCGGTCGTGCAATCCACGCGGCTAAATGTACGCGAAACGCTTGGCTTAATTTAGGGGCTTGTAACCCCACTTGCCACCAATGTTTATTCGCCATATTTTCAGCCTGTTCACCTTTAGGGAGAAAGCGAGCGGCTAATGCTGCAATTACTGTCAGCGATATAAACAACGAGCCGATTAGTGCCATCACCACGCTTATAGCAATAGGCCCAACAAAATCCCCAATGTTACCGTTTAGCAGAAAAATAGGCATGAAGCCCAATATGGTGGTAAGTGTAGAGGCCAGTAAGGGCGCAAAAAGGTGAGAGACACTTTTGGCCATTGCACCAACCCGAGTGGCTGATGGGTCTTGTAAATTGATCCTAATTTCATCGGTAATAACAATGGCGTTATCGATTAATAGTCCAATGGCGATGATCATGCCGAAGATGGACATTTGGTGAATTTGCTCGTTGTAAAAGTTAAGAGAGAACAACGCAAATGACGCACATAACGGAAGCGCTAACCCCACTATCCACGATGCTTTAAACCCCATAAAGAGTAATATAACTAACATGACTACCGCACAACCCATTAATAGGTTGCCTGATAGTTCGGCTAAGCGATTGCCGGTATATTTATTCTGCTCAAAAGCAATGTCGGCTGTTACCGTGCCTTTAAATTCCCGATTGAAACTATCAACCACGGTTAGCGCATCGTTGGTCCACACATCGGCACGTAGCGAGGTTTGCATACGGGCAGCAACGAAGATAACTTCCTCTCCATCAAGCACACCAATGTCAGAACGAGGGGTCACATACCCATGGGATACCGTTGCAACGTCTTCTACACGTAAATAACGACCATCTTGATTCGCCAGCGGGATAGCAGACACCATCGCCACCCCATCCAACCCTTTCGCGACTGTGAAGCGTAAATTTGTGCTTTCAGTGTCCAGCACACCTGCAGGAAGTTTAGGATCGGCGTTACTAATGATATTGCTGACTTGCCCAAGGTTTAGGCCGGTTGCCGCGAGTTTATCTGGGGAGATACTTACGCTAATTTCTTCTTCGGGGGCACCATAAATACGTACCAACTCGGTGCCGTGTACATTACGAAGTCTATCGGTGAGTTCTTCCGCTAACCGCCCCGTAAGGGTAAGTGATGTGGTATCAGGGTGCGACGCTTTTAATGCTAACAATAATGTAAATGCAGTGGCACCGCGCTTTTCATCGAATATAGGCGAACCTGCGCCTTCTGGAAAACCTGCTGATGCTTCGCCTATAGCGTCTCGTATTTCACTGAATAACTGTTCGTTACTGCTGCTATCAATCCAATCTTGGGTTTCAATATTAATGACTGAAATACCAGCTCTTGAGGTAGATTTAACTTCCTTTATTTCAAAGATTTCACGTAGCTTATCTTCTATTACATCACTGACAAGCGCTTCCACCCGCTCAGCCGAAGCCCCTGGGTAGGACGTGATCACAAGGGCATTTCGGGTATCAATTCTAGGGTCTTCTAAGCGCGGTAAATTACCTAGCGCAGACATGCCCGCAACGAGCAATATCACTAAGCTTAAAACGAGTAAGTGAGGTCGTCGATAGAATAAGGTATACCATGGGTACTTTTTATCGGTATCAAATAGCATAGGGTTCATCGCGTTACTCCATCAGCGCTATTCACATCACCCTCACTCAATTTAACCGCTTGCCCTGGCGACAGCTTATGCGTTCCACTTGTTACTAAGCGGTCGCCTTCACTTAATGCGCCGCGTACAAAGGCACGCTCACCGTCGGTATAAATAACTTCAACGGTTCTACTTTCAAGGTTAAGCGTCTCTTGTTCTGTCACTACGAACACGCGCCATAGCCCTCGTAAACCATTGCTAAGCGCACTAGCAGGTATCCAACTGCCGTTGCTATCGCCGTGACGTTGCCCTATCAAGGTGGCAAGATCGCCCGGTCGTAAGCCAGCATTACTCGATAAATTAACCAGAATATCAACAGTACGGGTTTGTCTGTTGCGTACAGGAGAAAGTTGGCTCACCGTTGCTTCAATATTTAACGCATCAACATTAAGGGCTACCTTTTCACCTACACGAAATAAAGAGATCATATCCGCTGGCACCGCAAAGCGGGCTTGTAAAGGGGCATCGCTGGTAAGACTAAGCAAAGCAGCCCCTGCAGCGACAACACTACCTTCATCAAAGTAACGCGCACTGATTGTGCCTGAAAAAGGCGCGAGCAATTCTGTTTTAGCTTGCTCTACATCTAGACTGTCAATGCTTGCTTCAATTTCTTTTACCTGTGCGCTCGCAGCAGCCGTATTGGCTTTCACTTCATCTAAACGTTGCGACGATTCTAGTTTTTTCTCCACCAGCACAGTCACCCGTTTTTCACTGAGCTCTGCTAACGTTAAATCTGCACGGGTACGTTCTAACGTTGCATTTAATTCCACAAGACGCGCAGACAACCTGTCATTGTCTAGCTTGGCGAGTACATCACCTTTTTGAACCGTATCGCCTTCATCAGCGAAAATTGCTATGACTTGACCACTGGTATCAAAAGACACATCCGCCGCTTTGGGAGATTCAATGAGTCCATAAATTTTCACCGGCATTTCAAAACCGTTTTGTACCGTAACGCGCTTAGTTGAAACCGCAGTAAGTGGATGCTCGGCAAGTTTTTGTGTCGCGCCATTTAGCCCGGCAGCAAACAGCAGAAGCGTTAAACCAACAACGAAGATAGCGATAGCAGCACACAGTGCTGTCGATGCCCCTTTTCCTTGTTCAGTAGACTCAATTGTCATTTCATTTTCCTTGCTTCTGCAGGCTTATTTGCCTAGGCATATTTGGTAAACTATTTTTACTATGCTAGATTATAAATACTAGACCGTCTAGTTTGATATTAAAATTTGAGTGAGATTCCATTGCCTGAACAAAAAAACAAACGACAAGGCCGCCCCAAAAGCGAAGAAAAACATAACCTTATTCTTCATTCAGCGTCGTGTTTATTTATCGAAAATGGTTTCGCTAATACCTCAATGGATAATATTGCTAAGGCGTCTGGGGTATCAAAACAAACGGTTTATTCTCACTTCGATAATAAAGATGCCTTGTTTAAGGCCGCTATTACGAAGAAATGCCAATCTTACCAACTAGATACCAATCAATTGATGCAAGGCACGAATGCTAACCTTCCGCTAAACCATTATTTAAAGCAGGTAGGTACGCAGTTCATCAGGTTGATACAAGATCCAGTGGCGGTTGCTGTTTTCCGATTGGTCATTGGTGAAGCGCAAAGCACACCTCATGTGGCAAAACTATTTTATGATGCTGGACCTGGTGCATCGATAGAGGCCTTCTCTGAAGTCTTCTTCTTTTATGGTAAAGGCGCGCTAACGAAAGCTAACAGTGTGCAGTTGGCCATAGACTTTTGCTCGTTGTTACAAAGCGACTTTCACAACAAATTGCTGTGCGGTGTTCAAGAGGCAATGCTTAATGAAGCAATTGGCGCTCATGTAGAAATTGCTGTCGAGAAAACCTTACTGCTATTTAATACTTATTGTACAAATAAAGACGAATAACTCAGCATCTAGACGGCGACGAAGGATTACTTATTTCCTCGTTTGTTATACACTAAAGCCGTTTTCGTTGATGATTGAGTGACACATGTCTGACTTTACCGGTAATCATATTCTTTCGGTTAATCAATTCGATCGTGAGGCTATTGAGAAAGTATTCTCAGTTGCTGATTCCATGCAGCCCTATGCGAAACGCCAAAAGCGCACTACTGTGCTTGAAGGCGCCATCCTTGGTAATTTATTTTTCGAACCTAGCACCCGGACTCGCGTCAGTTTCGGCACCGCGTTTAACCTTTTAGGTGGTGAAGTGCGTGAAACCACCGGCATGGCCAGTTCAGCCTTAGCGAAAGGCGAATCACTTTATGATACCGCCCGTGTACTGAGCGGTTACTCAGATATTATTGCCATGCGTCACCCTGCTGCGGGATCGGTAGCCGAGTTTGCAGAAGGCAGTCGTGTTCCAGTGATTAACGGTGGTGACGGTGCTAATGAACACCCCACTCAAGCCTTACTCGATTTATTTACCATTAAACGTGAATTGGAATACCATGGCCATGGTATTGATGGTTTACATATCGCAATGATTGGCGACCTTCGTTACGGTAGAACCGTACACTCGTTGTCTCGCCTTTTATGCTTATTCAAAAATGTGCGCTTCACGCTAATATCGCCTAAAGAATTAGCCATGCCACAGCCAATTATCGATGCGATTGAAAATGCGGGGCATCAGCTTAATATAACGGAAACATTTGAAGGCAGTTTAGATGCCGACATTTGTTATCAAACCCGTATTCAGGAAGAGCGTTTTCCTTCTCAAGAAGAAGCCAATAAATACCGTGGGAAGTTCCGTTTAAACCACTCTATTTATACTCGCCATTTTCAGTCTAAAACTGTCATTATGCATCCACTTCCTCGAGATTCTCGTATAGAGGCTAACGAGCTAGATAACGACCTAAATTTAAATCCAAACCTTGCCATATTCAGACAAACCGACAACGGCGTTCTCGTACGCATGGCGTTATTTGCGCTTACGTTAGGCGTTGAAGAGTTATTGACTAAATATGAACGTGAAGTGGTATGGTTCAGCAACAAGAGCAATGAATTACATGCAAAAATCTGAAGTCCTTTTTACCCGCGCCCAAAAAACCATTCCTGGCGGTGTTAATTCACCCGTTCGCGCTTTTAAAGCCGTTGGCGGAACACCTCGTTTTATTACCAAGGCTGATGGCCCTTACATGTGGGACGCCGATGGTAAACAGTATATCGATTACGTGCAATCGTGGGGCCCCATGGTATTGGGTCATAATAATCCACAAATTCGACAAGCGGTCATCGATGCCTCTGAATTCGGTCTTTCATTCGGTGCACCTACCGAAGCTGAAATCATTATGGCTGAAACGGTAAGTAAATTGGTGCCGTCAATGGAAATGGTACGCATGGTAAATTCAGGCACTGAAGCCACCATGTCCGCTATTCGTTTATCTCGCGGCTACACGGGTCGCAATAAAATCGTTAAATTTGAAGGCTGTTATCACGGACATGCCGACTCGTTGCTAGTAAAAGCAGGGTCAGGGGCATTGACCATGGGAGTGCCGAGTTCTCCTGGTGTACCTGCTAACGTGGCCGAGCACACCTTAACGGTTGAATATAACAGTATAGAAAGTGTAAAGAATGTATTTAAGGCTCACGGAAACGACATTGCCTGTATAATTGTTGAGCCAGTTGCTGGTAATATGAACTGCATTCCACCTGTTGAAGGCTTTTTAGAAGGTCTTCGTGATGTGTGTGACGAATACGGTAGCCTTCTGATATTTGATGAAGTGATGACAGGTTTTCGGGTATCACGCGGTGGAGCACAAGAACGTTACGGCATAAAGCCAGACCTAACTTGCTTAGGTAAAGTGATTGGCGGCGGAATGCCGGTAGGTTGTTTCGGGGGTAGACGAGACATTCTTACTCATATTGCGCCTACCGGCCCGGTTTATCAGGCCGGTACCTTGTCAGGTAATCCCGTAGCCATGGCTGCAGGTTTAGCTGCCATGCAACAGATTCAGGAAGAAGGCCTTTACGAAGGCATCTTTGAAAATACCCAAGCACTTGCTGATGGCATGCAAGCCCTTGCCAACAAGCACGGTATTAAACTAAGTACTAATGTTGCCGGCAGTATGTTTGGGATATTCTTCACGGACATTGAGCGCGTGACTAATTATCAGCAGGCCATTAACTGCAATACAGAGCAGTTCAACAAATTTTATCACGGCATGTTGGAGCAAGGTGTTTACTTGGCACCTGCCTCATACGAAGCTGGATTTGTATCTAAAGCGCATGATAAGGACATCATTGCGAAAACTTTAGAAGCCGCTGACAAGGTGTTTGCAATGCTTAAATAATAACAATGGATAGGTATTTTGACGTCGACGGATTGGTTACTACTAAGTGTATTATTTTTAGTTTTTGCTTACAGTGTTGTCGTTACCGCTGTGCTGGTAAAGTATCGCCGGCACAGACTTAATAGACTTATTTACCGACAGCGACGTAAAGCAAAGTTAAAATCAGATTCCTCAGCCGAACAGCATAATCAACACGTTGCTGATGAAGCGTTAAGATTATCTCAAGCCTTTCAAAAATTTGTTCCTCAACAGTTTATCGACCATATCACTAAAACCGGCTCAGGCCATATTGAGCTTGGTTATGCCGATGAGCAGGATGTAGCTATCCTTTTCTGCGACATTCGCGGTTTTACCGGCTTATAAGGAAAAATGCGCCCACAGGAGCTTATGGGGTTTCTCAACTCGTATTTCTTGCGTATGAATAAACCAATTCACGAGAACGGCGGGTTTATTGATAAATTTATCAGCGATGCCATGATGGCATTGTTTGATCATCAAGGTGGTACCCCGCAAGATAAAGCTATTGACGCAATTAACGCTGCGATGGAATTACGCAAAACCCTCGATTTTTACAATATTCGTCGTAAGCGTAAGGCCTTTGTTCCCATTAATGTGGGTGTGGGAATACACTATGGGCCTGTGGTAATGGGAACGGTAGGTTCTATGACAGAATGAATACCACTTTTATTGGCGACAGCGTTAATATTGCTTGTCGTTTAGAAGCACTAGCGCCAAAGTACGGTGCTGACATTATTGTCAGTGCACAAGTACTTGAAGGAATGGGGGACAAGTTCCCTGTTAAAACGCGGCTTCTTGACTGGGTTCGGGTAAAAGGGCGCAAAGCCGCAATCCAAATTTATGAGGTGCTTAGCCATTTGCCACATCAACAGCAGGAAGAACGGTTTTCGGTTCAATTTAAAATTGCCGCTGTCCTAGCCTGTAGAATAGATAAAGAGTGGGAGTTGGCTATAGCGCAATTTGAAGCGGCGTTGGCTATTTTTCCTCAAGACTCCTTGGCGAAGCACCATATTGATGTGTGTCGTATATATCAAAACATGCTGCTGCCAGATGACTGGGATGGCGCCTTAACTATTCAGTAGAGCCTCACCGACCCTATTCAGATTCTATATTTTTCGCCTGTTCACGAATAAAGGTAACGGATGGGGCAAAAAAGGCAGCGCCCGTTTCTGCGTTAGTGAAATCTAACCAGCGGTCATAATCTCCATCACCATTGCCGTATATTTGGCTATGCAGCATGGCCTTAAAAGGCCGAGCGCTGGCTGAACAACTCACGAACATTAGCCCTTGCGACACCATATCACCATACGGCATACCTTGTTTAATCAGCCCTGCCTTACCACTTTCAGTGGTAATTATATTGGCGCGAACACTATGAGAAGATTCAGACTGTTCAGCACTCACCAAGTTATGCTGCTGAGTAGTCCCCATCACCTGTTCTTGCTGCCGTGATGAAAGACTGTGCCAACGGCGTAAGTCATGCTTGTAGCGCTGTACGTGTAGATAACTTCCACCGCTAAAATCAGGATCGTTTTCATTTACGATGGCAACCTCTCTGCGCTTCATTCCACGAGGGTTATCTGCGGCATACAAGTACCCGGTAAGATCCCGTCCATCAAGGTAACGAAAACCACGAATTTGCTCTACCATTTCTACGTGTAATCGGAGTAAATCCATGACCTCGATGCCGATAGCATGGCAAATATCTAAACGGTCAGCCCTAATTTGAATAAACAAATCACAGGGCATAGTAGGCGCACTTCTATCTTCACATTGCATATCCGGGAAAGGCATCAATTCTACTGGAATTAAGCCTGGGTACACTTCAGTCCAATAGCCAGTTCCAATAGCCACAACACCGGTCACCATAGCTTCGTAATGCTCAGACTCAAAGTGTTCGAATATATCTAACACGCGGGCAAGCTTCGCCCTTACCGCTTCACTATCGTCATCAATAACGTTAAGCAGTAAATATTGCGCATGTAAATTAGGTTCTGCGCAAATCCCTTTTTGTGGTTGTGTCATGGGCACTCTTATTGTTATTTAACCATGGCGAACAATGATACGAGTGTGTATTAATAACCCGCAGCTTGTCCATCTTTTCGGCTTTCAGAAGCCCCAAAGTAAACGTTGCGCTTATCATCCCACATAATTGCCTGATAGCCCCCAAAAGCACCAACAACGCGACGCAATGTGTGACCTCGCTCCATCAACTCTCGCTGTACTGTCTCATCAAATCCTGATTCAAGGCTAATATAGCCGCCATCAAGCATTAATTTACCTGTTGGCGAACTAGAGCCACTGTGCAAAATACGCGGAGCATCACCCGCTTCTTGTAGATTCATACCAAAATCGAGCATGTTCACAATGATTTGCGCATGCATTTGAGGCTGAGTACCTCCGCCCATTACACCGAAGCTTAAAAATGGTGCACCATTACGAGTTACAAATGCAGGGATAATGGTATGAAATGGGCGCTTTTCAGGCTTAAGTTCGTTGAAATGACCTTCTTCTAAGGTAAACATTTCGCCGCGATTTTGTAGTACAAAACCAAGCCCTGGGGGTGTCATTCCTGACCCCATACCGCGATAGTTACTTTGGATTAGCGATACCATATTACCGTTTTTATCGGCCACCGTTAAATAAACTGTATCGCCATCGTAAATACCTGCGTCTACACGTTCTGCGGCTTTATCGCCGTTAATAAGCTGCTGACGTTCAGTGGCGTAATCTTTGGAAATTAACCACTCAACTGGAATGTCTTTAAATGCGGGGTCAGCATAAAACTTTGCGCGATCTTCAAATGCTAACTTTTTCGCTTCCACAAAGGTATGAATATACTCGGCAGAATTAAAGCCCATGCCTTCAATGTCATAGCGCTCTAATACATTGAGTATTTGTAATGCCGCAATACCCTGCCCATTAGGGGGAAGCTCCCATACATCGTAGCCGCGATAATTTGTTGATACCGGCTCTACCCATTCTGACGTATGCGACGCTAAATCAGCATAAGAAAGGTAACCACCTTGCGATTTCATATAGGCGTCAATATTTTGCGCAATGTCACCCTTATAAAAAGCATCTCGCCCGCCAGTGGCAATTTTTTCGTAGGTTACTGCGAGACCAGGGTTCTTAAAAACATCCCCTTTTTTGGGGACTTTCCCATTAATAAGAAACGTTTCTGCAAACCCATCGTAATGACCTATTCTTTCGTTGTTCATTGCTAAATAATAAGCAACCAGTTCAGAAACAGGAAAGCCATTTTTGGCATATTCAATGGCCGGCGTGAGCAACGCTGTCATAGGTAACTTGCCAAACTTTTCATGTAGCATAAACCAGCCATCTACGGCCCCAGGCACAGACACAGGCAGTGGCCCAAATTTAGGTATTTGCGCTAAACCTCTATCGTTAAACACTTGTTTGGTCAGCAACTTTGGAGAGCGGCCCGATGCGTTCAACCCAACTAACTTGTTTTCTTTAGCATCCCATACTATTGCGAATAGATCGCCGCCTACACCTGCCCCCGTAGGTTCAACAAGCCCCAACATCGCGTTTGCAGCAATGGCGGCGTCTACAGCACTACCGCCTCGTTTAAGAATATCGAGAGCCACTTGGGTAGCAAGAGGCTGGCTTGTCGCAGCCATACCATGTTGAGCAATAACTTCTGAACGACTCGCAAACGGCGCGCCGGTAACCCTATCGTACCCATAAGCCATTTGACTGACACACAGTAGTAACAAACATCGCAACAGCATGATTTACTTTCCTAATAAAAGAACAAACCTAATGTAGCATTATTGCTAACTAAGTAAATTATCAATAGTTTAGCGTTATTTTTAACTTTATGAAAAACGAAAAAAGCCCCGCAGATGCGGGGCTTAAGATTGATGATACAGGCATTATCGTTATTATAAGTAATTTTGCCTGTTCAGACTTCCTTACGTACGGCCGCTGGTAAAGTCAGGATATGCTTCCAGACCACATTCACTCATATCAACGCCGTCGAATTCTTCTTCTTCAGTTACACGAACACCAATAACGGCTTTAATCGCTAACCAAACAACAAGGCTTACTACAAACACCCAAACAAAGATGGTAGCAGCACCAATTAACTGACCAACAATGCTTGATCCGTCGTTAGTGAATGGAACAAGGATAAGACCAAGTAAACCAACTACACCGTGAACAGAGATAGCACCTACTGGATCATCAATTTTAAGTTTATCTAACGCTACAATGCTTAGTACTACTAAGATACCACCAAGACCACCGAATAAGGTTGCTTGCAGTGGAGTAGGCGTTGAAGGCTCTGCAGTAATTGCCACCAAACCAGCTAGTGCACCGTTAAGGGCCATAGTTAGGTCAGCTTTGCCGAACAGAATGCGTGCTAAGATAAGCGCTGCAATACAACCACCAGCTGCTGCGGCGTTAGTATTCATAAATACAATCGCAACCGCGTTTGCACTTTCAACTGTAGCAGTAGCAAGTACTGAACCACCGTTAAAGCCAAACCAACCCATCCATAAAATGAATGTACCTAGCGTAGCAAGTGGAAGGTTAGCACCTGGAATAGCGTTAACTTTACCGTCAGCAGTATATTTGCCTTTACGAGCACCTAGTACTAATACACCAGCTAACGCTGCAGCAGCACCTGCCATGTGAACAATACCAGAACCTGCAAAGTCAGAGAAACCAAGGTCACCAAGGGTGTACATGCCAAATACAGCTTCACCGCCCCACGTCCAAGCACCTTCCATTGGATAGATGAAACCAGTCATCACAACAGCGAATGCTAAGAAAGCCCAAAGCTTCATACGCTCAGCCACTGCACCAGAAACAATAGACATTGCCGTTGCAACGAATACTACTTGGAAGAAGAAATCAGCAGAAGGTGCATACGTTGCCGCATCTTCAGCAACACCTGTTGCGCCGTCACCCATAATTCCACCAAGGAACGGGCTCCACTCGCCGCCACCATACATGATGCCGTAACCGCAAATCATATACATGGTGCTAGCAATGGCAAATAACGCGATATTTTTAGTTAGAATTTCTGTCGTGTTTTTAGCGCGTACCAAACCAGCTTCTAGCATGGCGAAACCTGCCGCCATCCACATAACTAGTGCACCGCAGATTAAGAAGTAAAAGGTATCTAGTGCATACCCGAGTTCAAATGTAATTTCCATTATGCTTTTCTCCGCAAATTAATCGTTGTGGCTTACAACGCGTCTGTGTCTGACTCGCCAGTTCGAATACGTACGGCTTGTTCAAGGTCGTAAACAAATACCTTACCGTCACCAATCTTGCCAGTCTTGGCTGCGCCAACGATGGCTTCTACCAAGCGATCTACCTGGTCGTCCTGAACGGCAATTTCCAGTTTGACTTTAGGTAAGAAATCCACTTGATATTCCGCGCCGCGGTAAAGTTCAGTGTGGCCTTTTTGACGTCCGAAACCTTTCACTTCGGTAACGGTTAGACCGTCAATTCCGATTTCTGAAATGGCTTCACGAACATCATCTAGCTTGAACGGCTTGATGATAGCTGTGACTAGTTTCATGAGTTGCTCCAGTTTTTTTAATGGTTGTTTTGCACATTTCGTGTCTTGTACAGGGAAGTAAACCAAGAGATGTGCCACAAATAATTAACGAATAAAAACAATAAGTTAACTAAAACGTGATGCATTTTGTTTACATTTATCGCACCAGACTGGTGCATAGCGCCATCAATGCCCAACTTTAGAGCGCAGTGAGTTAAATTAACTGAAAATAGCGATGAAATTAGGATGGAACTAATTAGTAATGATGCGGGTCAGTTACTAGGTATGACAATTATCACACCTATTATAGAGCCTGAGTATGTGCCTGAACGTGCGCAGGTTTTTCATGCGAGCAAGAAGGGTAAACTCGCAAAAGGCCTACTTATCTCAACCCTTTTACACCTAATTGGGTTAGTAATAGTGATTTTCTTTACTACGTTTGAAAGCGGTGTAAAACCAGCACACAAGCCTGCCCCCATTAGTGCAACCTTGTATTACCCCCACGTTAGCGTAGAAAAAACCATTACAGAGGCACCTGAACCGGTAGAAGTTATCCCTCCCGTTGTTGAGCCTAACGTACCAGAAAGCCCCAAAGCAAAAGTGACTGACACTGCCGAGCAAATAAAAGCGGTAGAGACTAAGCCAGTAGAAGCTAAACCCGCAGAAGCAAAACCCACAGAAGCAAAACAAGACAAGACTGCACCAAATACAGAAAGCACAATTACAGAAAATAACTCAACTGAAACCCCCTTGCCTGAAGCACCCGCGCCTACGATTTCCAATACCCAAGCTACTATCAACGCCTCGACAAGAAACCAGAAAGCTGGCAGTTTAAACTTGTCTCCACGGGCCAGTGCCTCGCAATTTTTTAATCGAAGAGAGCAAGAAGAAATTGCTGAGGAAGGCTTAAGAGCGGCTGAAGCACATAGGCGGAAAATAGAAAGCCCAGATATTGTTGATACTCGAAAAGGTGAAGAGGACACGTCATATGAAGAACGACCAGTGAAAAAAGTAAATTGCTCCGGCACGACCAACAAAGCGCTTACCGTTTTAAGTGGTTGGACTGGCGGTACGCTTGAATGTAGCAAGGGCAGCGACTACGACCGCTTTATTGAAGCCCGCGTCGCTAAAGAGCCAGTGAAAGACTAGCCGCTTAGACTCTAAGACCCTTTGAGTCCTTCTGATTAATTAGGCATTTGCCGCTTGGCGTAGACGACGCTTCATGATGAGCGCTGGCACAGCATTGCTAATTAGCGCGCCTACCATAATAAGTACAATTGCTATTGAAATGGCGGTGGACAGTGTACTTATTCCAAATAAAAATAGCGCAATACTGGAGATAACAGGTGTAGCAAAGCTTAGGCTCGCCAACAACTGGCGATTACCAAATTTAAGCCCAATATCCCACAAGTAAAACGCGCCACCTACAGGCCCAAGTCCTAGTAATATTGCACTTGCCCAAGCGTTAAATGAAAGGTCCCAATAGCTCGACTCTAGAGCTAGGTGGGAGCCCAGCGCTAGCACTGCTACTGCAATAGATATCCAGCCAATGTCTTCAACATCGCTTTTTGTGCCAGCCATAAACCACGAATAACCCGACCAAATTAAGGCGCAAATAAATGCCAACCCGTAACCCAGTGTAAATTCGCTATTAAACTGAATGCTTTCCCCCCCTGTAACTAAAATTCCGCAACCAATAAAACCTAGTGCACCTCCAATTACAGCAAACAACCGTTGGTGCGCGTTAGCCACTGCAATACCCAGCAGTAACGGCCATAGATAGGCAATAAGACTTGCTTCAATAGGCGGTGCATAACGAAGGGCTAGAAAATAGCAAAAGTGAAATCCGAAGAGACCGCTGGTAGCCACTATCCATTGGGTAAGTGTTAGTTTAGGTAATGTAAATAACGGCTCTCGCTTAATTAATCGCTTTAAAAAAAGCAATAGCGCAGAAACTGAAAAACAAATAAAAAGCAGCTGAAAAGGCGGCACTGACGATGCGTAAACACCCAACACAGCTAATACGCCCCACGAAATGATGGCCACAAGCCCTATAAACGTTGCCATTACTTGCCTATTTTTAAAATTCAAGAAGCCTAAGCATAACTGTAATTGTATATTCTATCTGTGCAGAAAAGGCGGTGTGGTTGATTTAAAAGCCTGATTTTCAGTTAAACTTTGCTGCGTTAATGAATACTGCGCTTTCACATATTTTGCGGGCCATTATTTTTCGGGCAAATACTACGGGAATAAATACTTAGCTTATGAAAGGAACTGATCATAGTTACCTTCCTGGCTATCGACGCTTAAAGTGCGTGGGTGGCATACCCACATGGTGTTTAAACCGACGGGTAAACGCAGACACATCGTCATACCCCACGTTTACCGCCACGGCAATAACAGGCATATCTGTATTGCTCAGTAAGGCCCGTGCTTTCTCCATACGCACATTAATGAGGTATTCCCTTAGCCCCATCCCAGTAGCGGCTATAAAGCGCTTTTTAAATTGTGTTGCGCCCACACAGGCAATTTTAGCAAGGGACGTGATAGTGTGTGGGTAGGCGACATCTTGGTGAATGCAAGAAAGCACTGGGATTATACGCTTATCAGTGGCGACACCGCGTTGCTGCTGGGCTAAAAGTGCCGAGAACAAACTTAACATGGCGTCATTCTCATCATCAGTGATGTGATGCGTTAATTGCACTTCCACATACGCTAAAAACGCCTGCATGGGTGTGCTTATTTGAAAAATGGGAGCGCCTTTAGCGGGGTCAGAGGCATTAGCGGATAAGGAGCCTTTAACGGATAAGGAGCCTTCAGCGGGTAAAGAGCCTTCTTCAAATAAATTGCCGCCAGCAATATTGTCCGGCACCGATTGCAAGTCCGCTACAATGAACTTCGCCTGCTCATCAGCAGTAAAGCCATGAATGGCACCAGGTGCTATACAAATCCCCTCTCCTACTCCAACGCACCCACTGAAAGTATTAAGCGATATATCGATATGCCCGTTAAGTGGCAATACTAACTGGTAATAGTCATGAGCGTGCATACACATAGTGCGAGTATAAGAACGAATAGATAATGACGGCTTCACGATACCTCACAGTCATACATAGTGCTTTAAGCTTACGTGCCTCTTATAAAAGTCATTAGGGCGCAAAAACTCAATACGTTAAAAATTAGCTATTACTTTTTATACCTTAACATTGCCAACCTATGACAGTGCAACGTATGCTGCATTTTTGGTTTTTGAAAGGAATGTGACGTGGCCGCTGCGAACTTATTAGCCCTTCTCGATGATATCGCAACATTAATGGATGACATTGCTGTTATGTCGAAGGTGGCAGCAAAGAAAACTGCTGGTGTTTTGGGGGATGATTTGGCGCTTAACGCTAACCAAGTACAGGGCGTGAAAGCTGACAGGGAATTACCCGTTGTGTGGGCCGTAGCAAAAGGCTCATTGCTAAATAAAGTTATATTGGTTCCTGCCGCCCTTCTTATTAGCGCTTTTGTGCCCTCGTTAATCACCGTACTTCTTGTACTAGGCGGACTCTATTTGTGCTTTGAAGGGGCTGAAAAGCTGCTTCATAAATATTTACCTCATGATGATGAGTCAGCAGAACGTGAAGCCAGAATAAACGCCCTTGCTGATGAAAAAGTGGATATGGTCGCGTTTGAAAAAGAGAAAATTAAAGGCGCTATTCGTACCGACTTTATTCTTTCAGCGGAAATCATTGTGATTGCACTAGGGAGTGTAACGGATGCCACTTTTACCACTCAAGTAGGTGTATTGGTGGCGCTTAGCATTGCTATCACATTAGGGGTATACGGGCTGGTTGCTGGTATTGTCAAAATGGATGATGTAGGGCTGTATTTACTGCGTAAATCACTCACGGGTACCATGAACACCCTCCAACGCTTCTTTGGCCGTGCACTGTTAATAGCCGCGCCCATTTTGATGAAAACCCTTGCAATAGTTGGCACCATTGCCATGTTTTTGGTGGGCGGCGGCATTCTTACTCACAACATTGGTTTTCTGCATCACGCCGCAGTGTGGTTCAGCGAACTCGCGCCATCAATAACGACCGTAATGGCGATTGCTGCCGATGGTCTTGCAGGTCTAGTCGCTGGCGCCGTTTTAGCCATCATCTTCACCCTAGCTTCTCGCTTACGCAAAAACTAAATGGTGTGTTTAAGGGGTAGAATCACTGCCCCTTACGTTTATTTAGCCAAATATGTATCTACTTACCTTATCCATATTCTCTGCTTTGCTGTGTCCCGCTTTAATTTTCATTTCCCACAATGATCAGCGTTAGTTATTTTGACCAAAACACATCCACAAACTAACTAAATATTAGTTAATTCGTTAATTTCGAAAACCTACCTTAAAAACAATAAAAATAAAAAATTATAATAATCATTAACTTAACTAATTATAAAAAGATGGCACATCCCTCGCTATAAACTAATTGTTAATTGATAACGACTTAATAAATAACTGCCAAGCAGTCCGATTTAGTGCAGTGACTTACTTTTACTCATAGGAGATGAACCATGTTTACCAACAAAAAATTACTTACTGCGCTGATTCTAAGTACTGCATTTACAGCCACCACTGCAATGGCGGATGAACCAACAAGTAACCTACTGTCGCAAACCGATTATTTAGTGGCTAGTGCAATGACTGATGTAAAACAAGATATGACGATAGGCATCACGTATGACGTATTAACGGCCAGTCATACTTTTGAACCGGATGCGGCAGAAGCCAGCACTTTAATTGCAGATATTACGATTACGCCAATGAAAAGTGATGAGTTTCAAAACGATAACGACGCGTAAGGAGGCAGGTATGCTAACCGCTAGCGCATTATTTATGTTGGTCTTGGCACCCGTAGCAGCATTTGCACTTAGCGCTGTAGTGTTTTCAACAGCGCGATATATGTTAGACCAGTTTTAGTACTAATTTTAAAGTTTAGCCTACTCCCTGGGGCTTTTTCAGGAGGCAATAAAAAGCATATTGAGTTGGATGCTTTTTACTGCCTACCTGTTTTTTTATCCAAATATTCTTTCCCACCAGCTTTTCTTTTCGCCTTCTTTTTCTCCATCAGGCTTCACTGCTTTACCAGAACAATCTTGTTGCGCAGGCGGTAACGCATCTAGAATAGCAGGTACACTCATGCTTCCGGCACAACCGGCAATCACTACCGCGCCGGTCTTCGCGTCAAAGTGCGCAATACCCAAACCATCTGGAAAGCGGCGAGATAAAGACTTAGGTGACTGAGACTTCATATAATTAATAAACACCGGTAAGGCACCACTGGCACCGGTTAAATTTACTGGCAAGTTATCATCATTGCCGACCCACACAGTCACCACGTTGTTACGGTCAAAGCCGCTGAACCAACTATCACGATAATCGTCAGTAGTACCGGTTTTACCCGCCATATTCACGTTACCAAAGTTGGCACCTATTTGTTTTGCGGTTCCATCTATCGTGACTTTGTAAAGTGCATAGTTCAGTAAGTAAGTAGCAGCTTCATCGGTTCGCTGCGCATAAAATTCGGCCTTTTTCCATAACAGTGCATTGTCAGCGGTTACGACTGAGCTCACTGTATGAAGGGGAACATAGCGCCCGCCGTTCGATAATGTTTGGTACATTTGGTTGGTAACAAACGGCGTTAACTCTACCGCCCCTAACGTAAGAGAAGGCACTAAATTGACCTGAGAGGTAACGCCTAGTCGTGCAATCGTGTCAGCAATAACATCCAGCCCCACTTGCATGCCTAAATTAACGGTAGGCACATTCAAAGATTCAACCAATCCTTGAATAAGCGGCACTTGCCCTCTGAATTCTTTATCGTAATTTAACGGTGACCATTGCTGCCCATTACGGCTTTCTAGCGTAATAGGCTCATCTTCAAGTGGCGTGGCTAAATTAAACTGGGTTGGATCTTCAAGGGCTGATAAATACACCGCAGGTTTAATTAATGAACCGATTGGACGCTTCGCTCCTAACGCTCGGTTAAACCCTTTAAATGAGTAGTCTTTACCGCCAACAATGGCGCGCACTTCGCCTTTGGCACTGTCGGTCACAACCATCGCGCCTTGAAGGGGATTTTTCCTGTTCGTTTGTAAACTGGCAATCGTACCAGAGAGGGCTTTTTCTGCCCGGCGCTGAGCCACGATATCTAACGTGGTAAACACTTTTACGCCCGAGTCACGCAAGCTTGAATCGGCTAGAATATCTGCAAGCTCTCGTCTTACCTGCTCCATAAAAGCAGGATGTTTGCCGCTGGCCAAACTAGCGCCACTGGCCAAACCTAACGGCATATTAATCGCCCGCTCATATTGACTGCGGTCAATTTCATTTTCGTCAAATAACATACGCAACACTAAGTCTCGGCGCTCTTTAACGCGCTCAGGGTGTTTACGTGGATTATAATAAGAAGGGCCTTTGATAATAGCCACAAGCGTTGCTATTTCAGTTGTGCTCAGTTCATTCGCTGGGCGGTCAAAGTAGAAGTAACTAGCCAGCCCGAAACCGTGCACCGCCATGTCTCCATTTTGCCCTAAGAAGACTTCATTTAAATAGGCTTGAATGATTTCCGACTTGGAATACCTGGCGTCTATGATCACCGCCATAATGGCTTCTTTCGCTTTACGCACAATCGAGCGTTCACGGGTTAGAAACATATTTTTGACTAATTGCTGGGTAAGCGTGCTACCACCTTGTACGGTTCTGCCCGCCGCAATATTTGCTAGTAGCGCCCGTAATATAGATAAAGGCGCTACACCGTGGTGATTATAAAAATTGCGATCTTCCACCAGCGTTAACGCTTTTGGCAGCATATCGGGAATAGTATCCAGTGTGACCAACATTCTGTCTTCCTGACTACCGCTGACCATGCGCGTAACCAACCATGGCTCAAGTTTTACAGTGCCAAATGGGCGAGTTTGCGTTCTGTCTTGAATCAGACTAATCCGACTGCCTTGCCAGGTTATCTCTAAATGGCGAAGCCCTTCTGCGCCTTCAGGAAAATGGAAAGCGCGGCGCTGAATATTTAAAATGCCATTTCGATAACTGTACTCACCGCTACCATCTGCTTCATTAACTTTGCGATATCCCAACAAGGTTAATTCATCTATCACTTCAGTGGGAGTAATTTCCTGCCCTTTACTCAGTTCTAGAGGACGGGCAAAAATCTGTGCTGGAACTTCCCATTTATTGCCTGAAAATTCATGTTTAATTTGCGCATCTAAGTAAAAGGCGTAGGCGCCAAGTACCACAACGCCTATCAGAAATAAGCGCAAGAAGAGCTTCATTATTGAAAAAGATTTAGGTTTGGATGCCGCTTTCGATTGTTTTTTTGCCACTTTTTTTGCCACTGAGAATGCCATGATATGAAGCTGAAAAAATTGTGCAGCTTTCTGAACACAATTTCCAGCGAATGCTGAAGAATTTTGTAGCAGCATATAAACAACTGCGTGCTGCACACTCTGAAGTTAGCGAACACTACCACTGCTCCCCCTCGGCAACAACTACAAAAATAGCGTCACGCTAAAATCAATCGTTTCAATGTTACCAACCGTAGTAATGTTGAATGCTTACACTCAAGGAGAAATTATGACATCTGAAAATAAGGCGAGCTCTATTGCCAATATGGAAGGGTTACAATCGGCTATCGTAGCGGGAGAAAAGGCCAGAGTGAAAGAGCTGTTAGAGGGTCGTTCGTTAGATGAACTTCAAAAAGGGTATTTAATCGAGCTTGCTGAATTAAACAACGATGGCGACATTGTTGGTATTTTAAAACAAGCGCCTACAGCATAACGTCGCAAGGTAGGTTTACATATTGTTACGTATCATCTGCCATAAACCTTAGCGCATCATTGAATTATACTCGCGTTTACCAGTCACATTGAGATAGCATGTGTACTCGCAATACAGGAATTGAATTATGGGTTTAAAGGGTAAAGGGAAGCAGTGGGTCACTGCAGCATCAATGATGTCAGCACTGCTATCAGGACTTTGCAGCACTACTGCAATGGCCGATGAGGCGTTTTCCGTGTGTACCTCTCAACTTGCCAACAAAGCACTTGAGCAAGGTGTCAGTCAAGACACTGTCGATACCATTTTCCCCTCATTAGTATACCAAGCTCGTGTTATAGAGCTTGATAGAAGCCAACCAGAATTCGTGCAAACGTTTCCGGGCTACTTTAGTAAACGTGTAACCGATTGGCGCACGAATAAGGGCAAGGAAATGTACGAAAAGCACAAGGACTTGTTGCACAAATTAAGTGACAAGTACGGTGTGCCGCCGCACTATTTGCTTGCCTTTTGGGGGCTTGAAACTAACTTTGGTAATTACAAAGGCAAAATGCCTGTTCTTGATTCATTAGCCACGCTTGCTTGCGATCCCCGAAGAAGCAAATACTTTACCCAAGAGCTTTTGGTTGCAGTGAAATTATTTGAGCGTGAGTCACTCACCCGTGAGGAAATGGTAGGTTCTTGGGCTGGCGCTATGGGTCATACCCAATTTATGCCGTCAGCTTATACCCATTACGCGGTAGATGGCGACAATGACGGTCAAATTAACTTATGGAATAGTGAAGAAGATGCACTAACCTCTGCGGCCAACTTTCTTGCAAGTTTAGGCTGGCAACGAGGCTTTCGTTGGGGCCGAGAAGTGCAACTTCCTGATAGTTTCGATTATCAACTTTCTGGTTATAAGAACCGCCGTACATTGAGCCAGTGGAGCGAACTAGGCGTGAAACAAGCCGATGCTAGCCCATTAGGCGACGACGATACTAAAGCATACGTGGTGGTTCCTGCAGGACATGCAGGCCCAGCATTTGTGGGTTACCAGAACTTTCGCGTGATCATGCGTTGGAATAATTCAGAGTTTTACGCCATTGCGGTAGGCGTATTAGCCGATAGAATTTCAGGAGCATCCGGGATTATTGCTCCCCTACCTGATTTACCCGCTTACAGCCGCAACGATATTATTGGCTTACAGAAAAAACTGAATGACCGCGGCTTCGATGTTGGTACGCCCGATGGAATAATTGGCCCTGCTACTCGCGAAGGTATTCGCAACTATCAAATAGCAAACGATATGATTGCTGATGGCTTCCCGGGCCTTAATGTGATGCAGTCTTTGAACTTAGTTGATAAGAGTGCTTAGCCGCTTTTAAAAGGCTTTACTTGCCCCGTTAGCCCATCGCCCTCTTTGTTTTGGCGGTGGGTTTAGCGGTAGCTGGTTCATCTGGCCAAAAGTGCTTGGGGTAGCGTCCTTTCATTTCTTTTTGAATCGCTAAATAACTGCCTGTCCAGAACCCCGCTAAATCTTTAGTGGTTTGAAGTGGTCGTCCTGCTGGCGACAATAGCTCATAAACAATATTGGTTCTGCCACCCGCCACCGTCAGTGGGGCAGTTTGGCTGTACATCTCTTGCATTCTAACCGCTAACACCACATCACCGTTATCGCGATACTCAAGTGCAGCATCACGCCCTGTGGGTATCGGTAAATGAGTTGGTAATAGTGAAGCAAGGGCGTCTTGCTGCGGCCAACTAAGTGCATTATTTAGCGTATTTTTCCATGGCAACTTTTGTAGTTTCGCCAAAGACTCACATCGACTTAAAGGCTCAATTAATGCCTCTTTTGCATTGTGCATTAATGCCGGCAAAGACTGAGGCCACGGGTCTGGTTTATCGAACGCCTGCGGCTGAGGTAAATTCAACGAAGCAGCAAGTTTAAGTCTGTTCCACCATTGCCAGTCACCTTCAGTGAGTGGCCACTCACTTACTGGAATGTTCTCTAAATATTCAAACCATGCATAAGCAGTCTGTTTTTTCCAAAAGCGATTATCTTGTTGTTTCTCTTGCCCTGATACGGGCTCACTGGCTAAGTCGATGGCATAAAAACCGGTAATCACCCGTGCTTCCATAGCCTTTTTTGCCACGTTGTAACGTACTTGCTTTTTGCTAGTAAACTCATTTGGGAACACGGCACGAAGCAGGGCTTCATTAATTGGCTGGACTAACCTGAACTTCACCGTATTTCCGGTTTGCTGACCATGTAAAACGGCCAACCACTGTTCAGGGGAATGCTGCTCTAATTCGCCCCCCTTGCCACTGGCGAGCTTATATCCACTTTGCTGAGGCTTTCCTTGCATATTTCCTTGCGTGGCCCCTCGTTTAGCCCCTCGTATAGCACCTTGTGTATCCCCTTGTCCGTTTTGCTTTCCATTTGCTTTTCCGTTGGCCTTATCAGATGCTTGCCCCCGATAAAACGCCACCCGCTGAGGAAAGGCAATGGCAATACAAAGCGCCAATGCTTCTTCGTCTATGACGTTAATGTCCAAATCGTTCGCCGTAAGACCAACATATCTTGTATATTTAGATGCTTGCTGATGAAGCTGTTTGCGCGCTTGACCATCAAGATTCAACAGCGCATCAATGACATAGGTTTGTGTAAACTGTCCAGCTAGGTTTTCGGCCAATGCCACCACAAAAGGCGCAGCACATTTAAGTTTCCTTTGCAGTGTAGGCTCTACCCCTTCAACACCTTGCTCGCAGCGTATTAACAAATTCGCCAAATTCGGATGGCAGGGTATGTCGGACAGTTTACGCCCATAGGAGGTAATTATTGGGTTGTCATCAAGATCTCTAAGAGCATCTATGGCGGTTAAGTTATTACTAGCCACCTTCAGCTGTGCATTAGTTGGCTGGGTTAACATCGCCAACGATGAGGGCGTAGCGCCCCATTGCAAGGCATCGAGCAATAAGGACGACACATCTTCTCGTAATACTTGCGGAGCATTATGCTGCGCCATACGTTCAAAACTACTTTGGCTACATAGCCGGTAGCAATCACCCGCGCTAACGCGTCCCGCTCGCCCAGCCCGTTGAATAGCCGATGCTCGGGATATACGCTGTTGCATTAACTGGGTAAAACCACTGGAAGGGTTATATTGCGCTTGATTCTCCCACATACTGTCTACCACCACCTTAACCCCTTCTATGGTTAAGCTGGTTTCGGCAATATTGGTGGCAAGAATAATTTTACGTCGTCCTTGTGGGTCAGGGTTGATAGCGGATTGTTGGGCTTCTTTGCTCATCGCCCCAAAAAGCGTGTGCAATGCCACATCATATTTATCTTCCAGCGTAGAAAGTCGTTGTGCCACCCCTCGAATGGCTCCGCTTCCTGGCAAGAAGACCAGTACATCACCTTGGTGTTGAGAAAATGCTCGGGTAGTCATTTCTGCGGTGGCGCTAACCACCTCATGGGCGAGCACATCTTTGCTGTAATGCATAGTAACGGGGAAAGTTCGCCCTTTTGCATCGAGGTTAATGGCAGGCACAGCCCCGTGATTATCCATTAATGCAGTAAGCGGCTCTACATCAAGGGTGGCCGACATAACGACTAGGCGGAGATCTTCTCGCAAGCCAGCTTGTACGTCGAGGGCTAGCGCTAAACCGAAGTCGCTATGAATGCTGCGCTCATGAAACTCATCAAATATAATGGCCGATACCCCAGCAAGTTCAGGGTCAGACTGAATCATTCTGGCGAGTATACCTTCGGTAATGAGTTCAAGGCGGGTGTTCTTTCCTACCTTACTTTCACCTTTAATACGGTAACCTACTGTGTCGCCCACTTTTTCATTAAGTATGCCTGCCAGATAATTCGCCAAATTCCGTACGACTACGCGGCGAGGCTGCATCAACAACACTTTACCCTGTGGTATCGCGCTTATTAGAGAAAGTGGTAGCACCGTAGACTTACCTGCACCCGGCGGTGCACCTATGATAAGGTTGTTTTCGCCAATCGCCTTGTTAACCGGTTCAATAAGCTGGGCTGCGGGTAAATGTAATAACGGCTGTAACATAAAGGTTTGCAATACCTAGATAAACTTCTCACACTATTGTACTTGAATTTACCTGCAGCAGAAGTTTTGCATTACGTTAAAACAAGCACGGCTAGACTAAGCACAGCTAAATAGAGACACCTGACGATATGTCCATTTGGGTTTAAACAATTTTTCTATTAACTAGGGCGTGTTGACTTCATTACACGTAGATAGAGGAGTGGGTATGCGTTGTTTCATTGGTTTAGATTTACATTCAACAGAAAAATTAGCCCTTGATAGTTGGCGGCAACAAGCCCTCCCAGAGGTGACAGCCCGCAACATGTTCAACCTTTCTGAGGGCCGAGCCCACAATGAAGGTAGAGGGAACGAAGGCAGGCGGGGCAAGGGTAAAGAGAGCAAAGGTAAAAGACGTGACTCAGGCGCATCCCAACCTTATGCGGTTAACGCAGCCAATTACCATATGACCTTAAGTTTTCTCGGCCACATTACTCACCGACAGCATGAGGCGTTAGTCGCCGAACTAGATACGCTAATACATGCACCATTTTCACTAACCTTAGACACTACTGGTATTTGGAACGGCCCTAAGATTCTCTTTGCCGCACCACAATCACCGCCAGCAGAGCTCATGGCCTTAGCAAAATCTACCCGCAAGGCCGCCAGAGCAGCAGCTATAGAGGTTGATGGTAAAGGGTTTTCGCCCCATGTTACCGTTATTCGAAAAGCCACGGCGGCGCTTCCTGTGCCTTTGTATACACCTCATGTAGAGATGCATGCCTCGGCGTTCCACCTTTTTGAATCTGTCTCTACACCGCAAGGGGTTACATACCCCGTTAGGCAAAGTTGGAATTTAAAGCACAATATGTCAGTGCGTGAGAAGCTACGCCGAGGAATTAATGATGAGTAGTTGGTTAACGATCATTCATCGGGTGATATTATTTATAGCAAAATAGCCTATTTCAGTTAGGCTTTTTAAGCCCAAAAACCTTTACATCACTGGCGTAGCTGGGTAAAAAGGGGGTCTTATTTAGTGAGACCTCAATTCCATGCAACAAACGTTTCGATTAGTAATAGATTGCCCTGACCAAATTGGCTTAGTTGCCAGTGTTTCTCAGTTTTTAGCTAGCCATGGTGCCACCATCGTTGAAGCTAACCATCACACCGATTTACAAACCGGTAGATTCTTTATGCGCCACGAAATTGGTGCCGATTCTATTGGGTTAGATTACGACAGCTTTTTAGCAGAATTTGCGCCTTTGGCGAACGAATTTCAAATGAATTGGAAACTCTCTGATTCGAGTAAGAAGCAGCGCGTTGCCTTACTGGGTAGCGTGGAATCTCACTGTATGGTTGATTTACTGCATCGCTGGCACACCGGTGAGCTTGATTGCGATATTCCGTGCATTATTGGCAACCATCCACAAATGAAGCAATTTGCCGATTGGTATAAAGTGCCGTTTCATTGGGTAGACTTTAAAGCGTTGGGCAAAGAAGCGGCTTTTGCGCAAATCTCAACCTTATTGGAAGAGTATAAAATTGACCTAACAGTGCTTGCCCGCTTCATGCAGATTTTGCCAGATACGCTATGCCAACAACTTCAAGGTAAAGCAATTAACATTCACCATAGTTTCTTACCGAGCTTTGCAGGGGCTAAACCCTACCAACAGGCTTACGATCGCGGTGTTAAGTTAATTGGGGCAACCTGCCATTACGTCACCAAAGACCTAGACGAAGGCCCTATTATTGAGCAAAGCGTTAAGCGTATTAGCCACAGTGATAGCGCGGTTGATATGGTGAGAAAAGGGAAGGACTGTGAAGTAACCGCCCTTGCCCATGGCGTGCGTTATCATTTGGAAGACCGCGTGATTATTCATCGCAATAAAACCGTGGTATTTGCATAAGACACTGTTTTATAAATTCCGCAGCAAGATAAAAAAGCCAGACGAGAGTGACTCGTCTGGCTTTTTTGATTCTGACAAGCATGAACACGTTTACTTTATGACACTGTAACCTACGTACAGGGCTCAATTTCAGCCTTTCGCGCTCACCCTCTTTTGTAGCCTAAATTTGCCCGCTTATCTGGCTTTATAACGACAGCGCAGCAAGTTGCCTACGTAACTTAACGTAATACCACGCATTGGAAATAGCGAATAAGGCTTCGGTAATCGCCAGGCCCCATGTTTGAGTAGCCACGCCGTATACCGTAAAGTTAACCGAGCCAATTATCATGCAAATACGCAGTCCTGCTTCTTTACAGTGTAACTCACCAAAGCGATACACCATGAAAGTCATTACTGGCATAAGTTCTAGTAGCCCAGTCTTACCCGTAAGGGTGTTAATACTTGCCACTAGCACGGTCATCAACGTAAGAATAATATAAGTGGCGTACGCGGGTAAAAGCTTCTGAGTAACAATACGATATGTTGTGCTTAAGCCTGCCACCGTAATAACAACCACCCCACCCCACGCTTGCTCGAAAGCAAGTAAACTGGCTAGCGCCACACACAACCCTAAATTCAAAAATAAAAGCTTGCGCTCTGTATTGGACCAAAACGATCCAATAGCAAACAATACAGGGATTGTATGAAGCAATAATTCAAACACGCCAATGCTCCTTTATAGATAACAAATGAGTCAAAAAATAACCGTTCTTTAATGGCGCGAAGTGTAGTGATTAGCTAAAAACTTTCAATGGTTTTTTTGGGCTTTTCGATGAATGTCATTTAGGTGCTACGACTCGCATTCTCGTTGGTCTAGCGGGTTATTACGTTAAGAGACATTTAAGTTAGTTTTACAATGGCATAGTATTGAATGTGTGAGATTTTAATTAACGCTTCAATCGTTGGTATTGATCTGCTCTACTAGGGCGGGTTGACCTAACGACAAGAAAAATAAAAGAAATCATAATAAGACAGGAAATAATAATGGGAAAATTTAAAACGTCGCTTACCGCGATGGCGGTAGTGCTTGCACTCGGTGCTTGTTCTGAGCAAAAAGCGCCTCAGACAACGTCTGTAGATACTGCTGAAACCCCCGCAATGCAGGAAAACCAACAGTTCGACAATGTACTCCTTCAAGAATTCAAAGGCCCCTATGGTGGCGTTCCGGCTTTCGATAAAATGAAACTGGAAGATTTGAAACCTGCCCTTGAAAAAGCAATGGAACTCAAACTTAAAGAGATTGATGAAATTGCGAATAACCCCGAGCCACCTACGTTTGAAAACGTAATTGTGGCTATGGAACGTTCAGGTAGCGAGCTTAGCCGCGTATTTCGTTACTACGGCATTTGGAGTGCGAATAAATCAAGTCCTGAATTTCGTGCAATCCAAGTAGAAATGTCACCCAAGTTGTCAGCATTTTCTACCAAAATCACACAAAACGAAAAGTTATTCGAACGTGTTAAAGCGGTTTATGAGTCAGAAGAACTATCGACATTAACCGAAGAAGAACAGCGCATTACTTGGATGACTTATAACGACTTCGCCCGCAATGGCGCGACGTTGGACAGCGAAGCGAAAAAGCGTTATGCCGCCATTAACGAAGAGTTAGCAACCCTCTATACGTCGTTCTCAAATAACGTACTGGCGGATGAAGAGAACTACGTAACCTATATTACTGAAGACCAATTAGGTGGCTTGCCTGAATCTTTCGTAAAAGGCGCTAAATCTGCCGCCCAGAGCCGTGGTGAGCCGGATAAATATGCAATAACAAACACCCGTTCTTCAATGGATCCGTTCCTAACCTACTCTACTAACCGTGAATTACGCGAAAAAGTATGGAACACCTATTACAGCCGTGGCGATAACGCTGATGAGTTCGACAATAACGAAACCATTAAGCGCATTTTAACCTTACGTGATGAGCGCGTTGAATTACTCGGGTATGAAAACTATGCCCAGTGGCGCTTAGAAGACCGTATGGCAAAGAACCCTGAAAACGCCATGGATCTTATGATGAAGGTTTGGCCCGCTGCCATTGCACGTGTTGAACAAGAAGTGGCCGATATGCAAGCCATTGCTGACGCTGAAGGCGCTGATATCACTATTGCCCCGTGGGACTATCGTTTTTATGCCGAGAAAGTTCGCCAAGCCAAGTACGACCTAGACTCAAACGAAGTGAAGCAATACCTGCAGCTAGATAAACTGCGCGATGCTATGTTCTACGTTGCTGGTCGTTTGTTTAATTTCAACTTTACCCCAGTGGAAGAAGGTAAAGTGCCTGTATTCCACGAAGACGTTAAAGTATGGGAAGTGACCGATAAAGATTCCGGTGAACACATTGGTTTATGGTACTTAGATCCGTTTTCTCGCAAAGGTAAACGCTCTGGTGCATGGGCCACAACCTATCGCTCGTCAACAACCTTCGACGGCAAAAAGACGGTGTTGTCTTCTAACAACTCTAACTTCGTAAAAGGGGCTGAAGGCGAACCCACTCTCATTTCATTTGATGATGCAGAAACCTATTTCCACGAATTTGGTCATGCACTGCATTTCTTATCTGCTGATGTGAAATACCCTTCTTCACACTCAGGCGTACGTGATTACACTGAGTTCCAGTCGCAACTATTAGAGCGCTGGTTAACCACCGACGAAGTTATTAATCAATTCTTAGTACACTATGAAACGGGTGAACCTATTCCTGCTGAACTTGTTGCTAAGATTAAGAAGGCATCAACCTTTAATGAAGGCTTCAAAACCACTGAATATATGGCTTCTGCTATCATGGATTTGAAGTACCATACCACTGATCCAGCGACTATTGAGCCCGATACCTTTGAACGTGAAGAGCTTACAAAACTCGGTATGCCCGAAGAGATTGTTATGCGTCACCGCACACCTCACTTTGGTCACGTGTTCTCGGGTGAAGGTTATGCCGCCGCGTATTATGGTTATATGTGGGCAGAAGTGCTGACCGCTGATGCATCAGAAGCCTTTATGGAAGCACCGGGTGGATTTTACGACGAAGAAGTGGGCAATCGCTTAGTGAAGTACCTCTTTTCGGTTCGTAATGCGATGGATCCAGCTGAAGCTTATCGTAAATTCCGTGGCCGCGATGCCAAAGTTGACGCATTAATGCGCGACAGAGGTTTTCCAATCCCCGAAGATAAAAGCAAAGACAAAAGCGAAAATTAATCGTTAAACCTACCTAAACAAGCCGCGAAGTTGAGAAATTCACCTCATTTCGCGGCTTTTTCTTGACCTTTCGGTCAATTTAACTTCAAAATCAATTTATCGGTTTTATACGTCGATAGTATAATACTTCGCGTTTTTCTGCCGATACAAAAACATAATAAAAATAAAGCTAGTGCGAACTACCTCTCCTCGTGTTTCATCACGTGATTAATAACCTGCAACTAAGCAGTAAAGTAGACGCTAACAGTAATAACCCAACGCCCAAGACGTGACTGTGCCTGCAGTGCAGCGTCGTTATTTCAGCAGTCCACATATGGTCGGAAGTTATGACTTTGAGTATTAAACAAAAATTAATTATTTCACTAATGGTCGCCGTGTTGGCAGCCTCAATCTTGGTAGGCTCAATTAGCCAATGGATAGCCCGAGATTTAGTAAAAGAAAACATGGAACAGCTTCAACTTCCTTCACTGTTGAAGCAAATTGGCAATCAGGTCGATAGAGAAGCCAGTGTGATGCTTTCTGTTGCCCATGGTATTGCATCCAATCCTGACATTTTAGCTTGGTCAGCCGCTGGCGCTGATAGTTCAGGTGAAAAGCGACTTATCGCTTATCTGAACGATATCGTGAATTTCAACGACTTAACCGTAGCCTCTTTCGTCGATAGAAAAACCACTAAGTATTGGAATCAAGACGGTTTTTTACGAGTGCTGAAAAACGATGAATTCGATGGATGGTTCTTTGCTTACCGTGATAGTGGTACGCCAATTTCACTTAGCTTGTATAACGAACCTGGCCAAGGTTATAGATTGTTCGCTAACTTCCAACAAACCGCAGGCCGAGGCATGTCTGGAGTTGCGAAGTCTGTTGACGAGCTATTAGATATTATTAACGCGGTAAAAATTGCTCAAACCGGCTTCGTGTATTTAGTTGATGGCGAGGGCACTATTATTGCCCACCCTGATACTAGCCTTTTAGGAAAATCCAAACTAAGCGCCATTAGTGGCACAAATGCTTCGCGGACTTTACTGCAACAACGTGATTTTGCGATGGCAACCAGTGAAGTAAACGCCGATGACGTCCTTTTTGCTAGTACGTATGTAGAAAAATCCGGTTGGTACGTGGTGGCGCAAGTACCCGAGCAAGAGCTTTATGCCTCATTAAATGCAGGCAGTCGTCAGATCATTTTATGGTCTATTGCCATCGCGGGCCTGTTTGCGCTGCTTGGAATTTGGCTGGCATCGTCTCTCACCAAACCTATCGAATCTCTAGCTGATATTTTCCAGCAACTTGATAAAGGACAAGGCGATTTACGTTCAAGAATTGACGTACCAGAACAAAAAGAAACCGCTCGACTGGTTGAAGGCTTCAATAGTTTTATCGATCATCTTCACAGTACTATTGCATCGGTAGCTAAAACTAGCCAAGCCCTTAAAGCCTCAGCTCAAGAAGTGGCCAGCCAATCTCAGCAAAATGAACGTTCTACTCGTAGTCAGCGAGACCAAACCATGCAGGCCGCAACAGCGTTAACTGAAATGGGCAGCACGGTCACTGAAGTCGCACAGTCTGCTACTTATGCTGCGCAAAATGCGAATCGTGCGACTGAAAGCTCGCAAGAAGGCCGCCTATTTACTCAAAAAGCGGTGCACGCAATATCGAACCTTTCTTCCCAAGTAGAAAGTGTGTCTGAGGTTATCCAGTCTCTTGATGAGCACACTGCGGCTATCGGCGGCATACTTGATACAATTCGCAGCATTTCAGAGCAAACTAATTTACTTGCGTTGAATGCAGCGATAGAAGCCGCTCGGGCTGGCGATCATGGCAGAGGCTTCTCGGTTGTGGCCGATGAAGTTCGCACACTGGCTCAGCGTGCAGCTGCCGCCACCGATGAGATACAGATCAAGATTGATAAGTTCCAACTCGACTCCAAAACGGCAGTTTCTCAAATGCAAGATAGCAAAGCTCAAACCAAAGACGTGGTTGGCGCTACCGATGATATCGATAAACTTTTGCAGAAAATTGCCGAGGAAATCGTGCTGATTAATGATGTGAATACCCAAGTGGCCACCGCTACAGAGCAACAAGCGACCGTCGTTGAAGATATTAGCCGGAGTATTAATGAGATAAGTTCATCGAGTGATGAAACCCTTAATGCCACACATGTGTTAGTAGGCGTTAGCGAGAAGCTAGACGAACTAGCAAACGAACTGGCTCAAGAGGTTAGTCAGTTTAAGTTATGAGATTAGTTTTATTTCAATACTGCTTGGCTAGAACGCAATAGCGTATTGCAGTTTAACTTGGTTGTCGTGGGCTTTGCTCCACGGCAACTGGATTGTTGCGCTGTCCGACTTCCATGACTCTCTAGAAGCCGCAACCGTGAGCGTGTGTCTTTCTTCCATTAGAGGAACTTCAAAATACACACTAGCCGTCGTACTAGTAGGGAGTTGAATCACTTCGGCAACGGGAATGGAAATTTCATGTTCAGGACGAATTTTGTGGCTTAACCCAACCCGGTAACTTCCTTTATCCCACCAACTCACCACCTCAAATTCATGGCTTTTAACCCGCTGAGCGAGTACCCCATAATCGAGTAAGCCTTTGTTATAGTGAACAATGGCTTCCACATTGAAGCGTTTAGTGAATTGCTGATTGACCACTAACTGATATTGCTTCTGCTTACAGCCTTTAAATCTAATTTTGTTTTTAGATAACGCGATGGAAAAAGTATCATCCAAACTTACATATTCACTCAACCACTGTTCAGCATCTTCTATCGCTGAGGCAGAGACAGATATCGATACCCATGCACTTTGAAGCGCTGTAAGCATCACTATAAGCTGAGAGAATCTACGCATTAAACCGGTTACCTAATATGCAAAAGCAGAGTAGAACCTTATATAACCACGAAGTGTAAAACGTGGGAATTAGCCATTATGCCAACTCCCGTCAAGTGATTAAAATATAGACTAATTTATTTTTGAATGATTTTAACTTCGGTAAGCGATGCCTTGCGATGCCCAGCAGCTTCTTCTGAAAACCAGTAATTGCCGTTGTCATCAACACATACACCCTCTACTTGTTTATAAGCAGGTAACGGCCAGATATTAATAGGAACAAACTGATTATCAACCTGGGCCATGAAAGTATCAAAGTTCCCAAAGGGGTCAGATTTATAGCCCACAATGACGTATAGATTACGAGCGGCATCGTAATCTGCGCCAGTAATAACACCCGGTAAACCTTCGATATGCGCAAACGCGGTTAGTGTCTGGGGCTCTGTAGATTCATTAACTTCATACACTTTAGCCACACCGGTACGCCAGCTTTTCGAGAACAGTATTAACTTTCCGTTGGCATACGTCATGGCCTCTGAATCAAAGTCATGGGCATAAGGCATGTTGCTACTTGGATTGTTGCCTTCATAGGCTACTGTCATTGTGACTATATCGTTAAGGTCATTTTTATTGACCTTATATATAGTAAGACTCTCACGACGGCCCTTGTTGTTGCCAACATCCGCAACATACCAATGCGTTGAACTTGCTGTAACCGCTTCCCAATCGATATTGTCTAACGCCATTCTATCGGTTTTAATCACCTTGCCTTCATAAGATAGATGAAACAATTCCGGTTTGTTTCCAGAGTCGTTCAAACTAACGAGCGTTGAGGCATTACAAAACAGCCCCGACGTCTCTTCTAATACGTCAGGAAGCACCGTTAACTTACCCACAGATATTTTAGTCTGAGCTTCAGGGTATGAAGCAGCACAACCAGTAAGTAACGAGAGCGAAAAAAACGTAGCAACTGCTACAGGTAAAAATGAGTGATTAAGCAACGTAGATAGTCCGTTGATAAGGCGCTCTTTGGCGCGTAATTAATGAAGTCTTAAAATACTATGCTTCCCCTTCCACGACAACGTTGAATATAAGCGAATTGATCCCTTATAGGCTAAACTCTGTTTTAATTACATGGCGCTTATACGAAAGTCTCTGTCGGCTTGTAGATAAGTTGCTATATGATGGAACCGCATAACAAGATGAGTATGGCTACATACTCACAATTATATAAATAAGGGAACACGCATTGTCAGATCCACTCATGTCTTTGGTTGCCGTTGGCTTATTGTCGATTAGCTGCCAATATCTCGCGTACAAAGTTCGTTTACCTGCCATCTTACCGCTTTTAATTGTAGGTATTGTGGTTGGCCCTGTATTTGGCGTGCTTGACGCAGACGCGCTTTTTGGCGACCTTTTGTTCCCAGTTGTATCGCTTTCCGTTGCTATTATTCTGTTCGAAGGTTCCCTTACCCTTAAGTTTGGTGATATTGCTGGTCATGGCAATATGGTTCGCAACCTATGTAGTGTGGGTGTGTTAGTTACCTGGGTTATTGCCGCTGTGGCGGCTCATTACAGCCTAGACTTGTCGTGGCAACTCTCTTTTTTATTCGGCGCTATCGTGACGGTAACCGGCCCCACCGTGATAGTGCCCATGCTGCGTACTGTGCGGCCTAAATCTAATTTGGCAAGTATCCTACGGTGGGAAGGCATTGTCATCGACCCCATTGGTGCCCTGCTGGCCGTACTCGTCTTTGAGTTTATCGTCGCCTCTCAAGGCAATGCTATTTCCCACACTTTTATCACCTTTGGAAAAACCATCGGAATTGGTTTCCTGCTTGGTTTTAGTTCAGGTTATTTGCTAGGGCTTTCTATCCGCAAAGATTGGATCCCGCATTACTTATTAAACACCGCGGTTTTAACCATTATTCTCGGCGTGTTTGCAGCGTCAAACTATGTTGCACATGAATCTGGACTATTGGCCGTTACCATTACCGGCATGGTATTAGCCAACATGAAGAACGTGGAAGTAGAAGACATTTTAGAGTTCAAAGAAACCTTAAGTGTGCTGCTCATCTCAGGCTTATTCATATTACTTGCTACCCGTCTTAGCCTTCAATCTATTGCGGATGTGGGCTGGGGAGCACTTATTGTCCTTGGCGCAATCATGTTCATCGCTCGTCCGTTATCGGTAGCAACGTCTTCTATTGGTACTGGTCTTAAACTTAATGAGTTGGCCTTGCTGAGCTGGATTGCACCTCGCGGTATTGTGGCCGCAGCCGTATCTGCATTGTTTTCTTTAAAGCTTGAAGAAATTGGCTACGAGGGTGCTGGCATTATCGTGCCTATGGTCTTTCTTGTGATTATTGCTACCGTCGTTGTACAAAGCCTTACTTCTCGAAGTGTCGCACAATTGCTGAAAGTTCGAGCCCCTGCCCCTACCGCTTACCTAGTATTCGGTGGCAGTAAGTTTAACCGTATGCTTGCTGATGAAATGATTAAGCAAGAGTTGAGCGTTACCGTTGCAGATACCAACTGGGATGCCATTCGTGAAGCCCGAATGATGGATATTCCTGTGTATTTTGGTAACCCCATGTCAGATCACGCAGCTCGTCATCTTGATATTGCCAGTTTTGGTACGGTGTTGATTATGTCACCTTACAAACAGCTCAATCCTCCCATCGCGTATCATTTTGAAAATACCATGGGCAAAGACAAAGTGTGGGCACTGACAAGTAACGAACAATCTACCCGTCCAAGTCACCAAGTCAGTGAACAATACGCCAAACGTCTTACCTTATTTGATGAAGGGGTGACTTATGGGTATTTGGCATCAGCGATTGCTCGTAACGCCAGTATTAAAACAACACGGCTTTCTGATGAGTTTACCTTCGCGCAATATAATGAAAAATATGGTGATAGAGCCACACCATTAATAGCCATAGATGTTGAAGGAAAAAGCTTCACGTTCGTGAATGGGAACAGCATTCATCCAAAGGCTGGGTGGCGAGTAATAAGTTTGATTTTACCTGAAGGTGAAGCAGTGTAAGAAGATGCTTGTGGGTTAAGATGGCACCCTGCCTAAGCAGGGTGCATCTCCCTGGAGAACGCGTAATCCAGTGCTTCTTCATGAGAAGCATAATTGTTTATATTTTACCGTAACTACGCTGTCGGCGTTATAAAAGCAAAGAGTAGACCACTTTGCATTTTCGAAATATTTTCAATAGCTTACGCATTTCTTAATGAAATGGCAGGCTTCCAAAGGGGGGCAAAGAAAAACCTTGGTGCAATGTGCGCACAACTTTGGTGAGCTAAAATTAACCAATTGATATTTATAAGTAAGGTTAACCTACATTACGTTTTATAACCGCTAGCGTTTTATCCAATGCACCACTGTTTTCCTCTAAAACTTTCCGGCCGGCTTTTCCAGCTTCCTCACGTTTCATCGGGGCATTAATCCAAGCTTCACATTGCTGAGCAATTTCTTGTGCGTTCGCTATTTTTGTAAGCGCCCCACGCTCTTCCAAATACTCACAAATTACTGGGTTGTTATAGGTATGCGGCCCCATCATGATGGGAATAGAAAAGGCGGCTGGCTCTAACGCGTTATGCCCACCGCGATTTGCAATCGATCCCCCTACAAATGCAAAACTAGCAACGCTATAAGCACTGTTCAATTTGCCCATTTCATCAAGCAAAATAACTTTCGTCTCTGGCGATATAGCATCAATATTACTTGTTCGAACGTATGCAAGTTCGTTTTGCTCTAACAGCTTAGCAACGGTATCAAACCGCTCTGGGTGACGAGGTACTAATAGCAAGCGAAGATTATTACCTGCGGTTGACGAGCCAAGTATCTTCATGGCATCAATCATGGCTTGCTCTTCAAGATCGTGGGTACTGCCAGCAACTAATATTGGGCCGTCTGTTGGTGAAAGGCCCATGAACCCTATACTTAGATGCGATGTAGTCGCAGCTTGGTCAAACTTAATATTATTAGTTTGGGTCATACGTGCTTCAGGCATACCTAGTGCAAGGTAATTATTGTAATCACGCTGACCTTGAGTACATATATGAGAAAGTTTGTTTAGCATGGGTTTAAACAGTTTACCTATTTTCATGTAGCGCTTAGCTGACCTATCTGTCATACGAGCATTAATCACCATTATCGGTATGTGGCGCTTCCAGCAAGCATGGATAAAGTTAGGCCATAATTCGACTTCGGTAATAAGCACCGCTTTAGGTTTAATGCGCTTTATCATGGCAGCCATTGCCGTATGTAAGTCATAGGGCAAGTAAAAATGGTGTACCGTATTACCAAAAATATCCCGCACCCTTGCCGAGCCTGTGGGCGTAGTCGTGGTCACCGTAATCTGGGTATCTGGCTCAGCCTGAATGATGCGCTTTATTAAGCAAGATGCCGCCACCACTTCACCAACCGAAACACAGTGAAACAGGTAACCGTTAGTTTTTTGGGGCTTAGCAACAAAACCGAATCGCTCGAACCGGCGTTGGTTATATTCTTTATTTCTTGTCGCACCGCGGCGCATTAGCTGGATAAATGCGAAAGGGATAATGCAAAATAATACACAGGAGTAAAGCCAGCGACACACATCTTCTAGTAATGTAGGTCTGTATTCGGCTTCTTTACCGCCTCTTATCATTAGTAATTCCTATTGTTATTCTTTGGTAGCCTGACTGGCTCACTACACAATAAATGAAATGCGTAGCGCTATGCTAGGTCGTCATCAAACTGACGTTATTATGTGTTTTACTCACCCATTATAACTCGTCTACATGTAAGTTTTATGTGCTCTACTGCAACCCAGCCGAACGTACTTTTAATCAGGCTTAGCGCTATTGGTGACATTGTAATGGCCTCAGGGCTTCCGTCCAGCATTAAAGCGGCTCTTCCTAATGCTCGAGTTACCTGGTTAGTTGAAAAACCGTATGCAGGACTAGTACAACACCACCCTTTCGTTGACGACATTATCGTGTGGCCGAAAAGCGAATGGAAAGCGTTTGGTAAGAAGCGCGCCTATTGGTCTTTGCTCAAATCGGTGTTGGCATTTAGGCGACAACTCCACGATAAAGGTTTTACCCACGCCATTGATGCCCAAGGCTTACTTAAAAGTGCCTTTTTAGCCTATCTCAGTGGTGCAGGTGTCCGAATTGGTTTTAATAGTAAAGAGCAAAGCCAACGTTTCTTAACCGACACAATAGATAAACCAATATCAAACCAAATCAGTAGCGAGTATCGATATTTAGCAAAGCATATGGGAGCGCATTCTTACGAACTACATATTGAAATGGGGGAAGCTGCAACACAAAAGCTTCAGGGCACGCTAGGTGCCCTGTCGGTAAATGGCGATTATATCGTACTTGCCCCTTTTACTACTCGCCCGCAAAAGCACTGGCCAATTAATCATTGGAGGCAACTTATCACGCTTATCCGTCAGCACAGTGATATCTCCATCGTTATTCTAGGCGGCCCATCAGATAGCTGTGATGCAGAGGCACTGACCTTCAATGAAGGTGATGTTTATTCATTAGCGGGGCATGTATCGGTAGCTGAATCAGCCGTGGCGGTGAAGCAGTCTAAAGCTTTTATTGGCGTTGATACTGGCCTAACACACATGGCGGTTACTTTTCTTCGCCCTACAGTTGCGCTTTTTGGGTCTACCTGTCCGTATACATATACTGATAATGCTAACACTCATGTATTATATAAAAAGCTAGTCTGTGCGCCATGTAAGCGTAAACCAACGTGCAATGGTACATTTGACTGTATGGCGTTAATTCGCCCAGAAGAAGTTTTTACCACTGTGAAGGAATACCTGTGAGCTTAAAGATTTTGCATATAGAGTTGGGTAGAAACTTGTATGGCGGCGCTAAACAAGTTGTTTACTTGTTAGATTCACTGAACCGCCAGTTTGATTACGAAAACCACCTAATATGCCCAGAAGATAGTAAAATTGCGTCGCTGTCCCTTTCAGGCTGCCAAACGCATACTATTGCTTATCGCGGAGAAACAGACTTATTTGCCGTGAAACGCATGGTTAACATCGCCCGTAAAATTAATGCCGATGTCATTCATGTACATAGTCGTCGTGGGGCAGATGTTTTCGGCGCCATGGTAGCGAAGATCACGGGTATTCCCGCTATATGCACACGACGAGTAGATAACCCAGAATCACTGTTTGCCACTTATAAATACAGTCAGTTTGCGGCTGTAGCGAGCATTTCTGAGGGTGTGTTTAATGTGGTAAGTCATCACTGTGAAGCAGTGAAACACCAACCGGTTATTCACTCGTCCGTAGATTTTAAAGAGTTTTCGAAGCCTGGTGACAAAGCGTGGCTAAGTGAAACCTTCTCCATTCCTTCAGATCATACCGTTATTGCTAACTTTGCTCAGCTTATATCTCGTAAAGGCCAAGCTGATATTATTTTAGCCATGGAAAAAGTGGTTCAAAATAACCCTAAAGTGAGTTGTTTACTTTTTGGCAAAGGAAATCTTAAAGAAAGCTACGAAGCACTTATCGACCGGCATTTACTTACCGAACACGTTCACCTGTGTGGCTTTACCGATGAAGTCAGTAAAATTCTTCCCAGTGTTGATATTGTGGTTCACCCCGCTTATGCAGAGGGTTTAGGCGTTATTCTTCTTCAAGCGGGAGCCTGTAAGCGTGCGGTGGTATCGACACCGGTAGGCGGTATTCCCGAAATTATTGAGCATAATGAAACAGGATTAATGGTGACGCCAGGGAATATAGATGAAATAGCCGATGCGCTGATTACACTGGTAAATGATAAGCAAACCCGAGAGACCTTAGGCAATCAGTTGTATCAACATGTAAAAGGGCATTTCAGTACCAAGGAAATGGCGGCTAGTTATAGCGAGTTGTATTTGACCGTCACACAGCCATCTTAATTTTGCATTGTTAAATTTTAGACAATAAAAAAGCCGCTCAAGAGCGGCTTTTTCAATCGTAAGAAAAGTTAGCGATTAAACGCCAGCTTTTTCTACAACGCTAACCAATGTCCAATTTTTGCTTTTAGACAATGGACGACATTCACTAATAGTGACTACGTCGCCTTGGTTACATACGTTTTCTTCATCGTGGGCGTGAAGTTTAGTAGAACGTTTGATGAACTTCCCGTAGATAGGGTGTTTTACAAAACGCTCAACAACAACAGTAATGGTTTTATCCATCTTGTTGCTAACCACACGACCTTGCACTGTACGAACTTTTTGTTCAGTCATTACGCATCAGCCTTTTGAGTCAGAATGGTTTTAACACGCGCGATGTTACGACGTACAGTTCTCAATTGATCAGTCTTTTCAAGTTGACCAGTTGAGTGCTGCATGCGCAAGTTGAACTGTTCGCGTAGCAGGTTAATCAACTCTGCGTTCAGCTCTTCTACGCTTTTTTCTTTCAGTTCAGTCGCTTTCATTACATCACCGTCCGAGTTACAAAGGTTGTCTTAAATGGCAGTTTAGCCGCTGCCAATTCAAACGCTTCGCGTGCTAGAGATTCAGGAACACCTTCCATCTCATAAAGAACACGTCCAGGTTGAATTTGGCATACCCAGTACTCAACGTTACCTTTACCTTTACCTTGACGCACTTCAAGAGGCTTCTCAGTAATTGGCTTGTCAGGGAAAACTCGAATCCAAATTTTACCTTGACGCTTAACGTGACGAGTCATAGCACGACGCGCTGCTTCGATTTGGCGAGCGGTCATACGACCACGGCCAACTGCTTTCAGGCCATAAGTACCGAAGCTTACCTTGCTCCCCGCAATGGCAAGACCACGGTTACGACCTTTATGCATTTTACGAAATTTCGTACGCTTTGGTTGTAACATGATTTAGCCCTCACGCTTAGAGTTGCGGCCTTTCTTCTTAGGTTGAGCAGGCGGAGCTTGCTCTTGAGTTGTAGGCAAACCGCCCAGAACTTCACCTTTGAAGATCCATACCTTCACACCAATAATACCGTAGGTAGTTGCAGCTTCTGAAGTTGCGTAATCGATATCTGCACGGAAAGTGTGCAGAGGTACGCGACCTTCACGGTACCATTCAGAACGAGCAATTTCTGCTCCGCCCAAACGGCCGCTTACTTCAACTTTAATACCCTTAGCACCAAGACGCATTGCGTTTTGTACCGCGCGCTTCATAGCACGACGGAACATTACACGACGTTCTAGCTGGCTAGAGATACTGTCGGCAACCAGTTGTCCGTCAAGCTCAGGCTTGCGAACTTCTGCAATGTTAATCTGAGCTGGCACACCGGCTAGCTTAGAAACATAGGCGCGAAGCTTCTCTACATCTTCACCTTTTTTACCGATTACAACGCCTGGACGAGCAGTGTGAATAGTCACACGGATGCTCTTAGCAGGACGCTCGATCACGATTTTAGAAAGTGAAGCGCTTTTAAGCTGTTTAGTCAGATACTTACGTACCTGATGATCGTTATACAGGTTATCCGCATAGTCACCAGTATTAGCGTACCAGGTAGAAGTCCATGGTTTACTGATACCCAGGCGTATACCTGTAGGATGTACCTTCTGTCCCATTATCTACTCCTAGTTATCCGCTACAACCACAGTGATGTGACTGCTACGCTTAAAGATACGATCTGCACGGCCTTTGGCACGTGGCTTGATACGTTTCATAGTTGGACCTTCGTCAACGAAAACTTTGGCAACGACTAATTCGTCGATGTCAGCGCCTTCATTGTGTTCTGCATTTGCAATCGCAGATTCCAAAACTTTCTTAACCAGCGCTGCGCTTTTCTTCGGGCTGTACGTAAGTAGCTCAAGAGCTTTCTCAACGTGCATACCGCGAATTTGATCCGCTACCAAGCGTGCTTTTTGAGCAGACGAGCGGGCAAAACGGTGTTTAGCTAATGCTTCCATTTATCCTACCCCTTATCGTTTGCTTTTCTTATCCGCGACATGGCCGCGGTAAGTACGCGTTGGCGCAAATTCGCCCAACTTGTGGCCGACCATTTCATCGCTGATGATGACTGGAACGTGCTGGCGACCGTTATGGACCGCAATGGTCAACCCAATCATATCTGGGATGATCATAGAACGACGAGACCAAGTCTTAATTGGTTTACGTTCGTTCTTTTCCACTGCAGCCTCTACCTTCTTCAGCAAGTGAAGGTCAATAAATGGACCCTTCTTGAGAGAACGTGGCATGGTGAATCCTCGCTGTTACTTATTACGACGACGTACGATAAGTTTATCGGTACGCTTGTTACTTCGGGTTTTCTTACCTTTAGTAGGAACACCCCAAGGAGATACTGGATGACGACCACCCGACGTGCGTCCTTCACCACCACCGTGTGGGTGGTCTACTGGGTTCATGGCAACACCACGAACTGTAGGACGAACACCACGCCAGCGGGTTGCACCGGCTTTACCCAGTGAACGCAGCATGTGCTCTGCATTGCCTACTTCACCAATGGTGGCGCGGCAATCAGATAGTACTTTACGCATTTCGCCAGAACGTAGACGCAAGGTAACGTAGTTTCCGTCACGTGCTAGGATCTGAGCATAAGCACCGGCAGAACGTGCAATTTGTGCACCTTTACCAGGCTTCATTTCAATTGCGTGTACAACAGAACCTACTGGGATATTACGCATTGGCAATGTGTTACCAGACTTGATCGGAGCATCCGAACCAGACTGGATTGCATCACCCGCTTTCATACCCTTTGGAGCCAGAATGTAACGACGCTCACCATCTGCATACAATACTAGTGCAATGTTAGCAGAACGGTTAGGATCGTATTCTAAACGCTCAACAGCGGCTGGAATGCCGTCTTTGTTGCGTTTAAAGTCAATCAAACGGTAGTGTTGTTTATGACCACCACCAATATGACGAGTTGTAATACGACCATGGTTGTTACGACCGCCAGATTTGCTGTTCTTTTCAAGCAAAGGTGCGTAAGGCGCGCCTTTGTGAAGGTCAGGGTTAGTAACCTGAACAACGTGACGACGACCGGCAGAAGTTGGCTTAGCTTTCAATAATGGCATTTCTAATCCCCTTCTTACTCAGCGCCACCGACAAAGTCGATGTCCTGACCTTCTTTAAGAACCACGTAGGCCTTTTTCCAGTCACTGCGTTTACCGAAAGACTGACCGTGACGCTTGGTTTTACCCTTAACGTTTACAGTACGAACACCTTCAACCTCAACTTCAAACAGTTTTTCAACTGCAGCTTTGATTTCAGCTTTGTTCGAATCTTTCGCTACTTTAAATACAACCGTGTTGCTTGCTTCAGCAGCCATAGTAGACTTTTCTGAAACATGCGGTGCTAAAAGCACCTTCAGTAGACGTTCTTCTTTCATGCTAACGCCTCCTCAAGTTGTTTAACCGCATCAGCTGTAATTAGCACTTTTTCAAATGCAATCAAACTTACTGGGTCGATGCCTGCAACATCACGTACGTCAACTTTGTACAAGTTGCGTGCCGCTAGGAACAAGTTCTCATCAACATCAGCAGTAACGATAAGAACATCATTTAGTTCATAGTCGTTAAGCTTAGCAATAAGTTCTTTTGTCTTAGGTGCTTCCACACCAAACTTCTCTACCACAACCAAACGGTCTTGACGGATTAGTTCAGACAAGATGCTTTTGATAGCACCACGATACATTTTCTTGTTAACTTTTTGATCAAAGTCACGAGGCTTGGCTGCGAATGCACGACCACCACCAACCCAAATTGGGCTTCGGATAGTACCAGCACGAGCACGGCCTGTGCCTTTTTGACGCCATGGCTTCTTACCACCACCACGTACTTCAGCGCGAGTCTTCTGCGCCTTTGTACCCTGACGAGCACCTGCACCGTAAGCTACAACGACTTGGTGTACCAAGGCTTCGTTGAATTCACGTCCAAAGGTCGCTTCGGATACTTCAAGAGCGCTTTGCGCATCTTTCAATGTTAATTCCATCAGTTCACTCCCCAGACGTTACGCTTTAACAGCTGGCTTAACGATTACATCGCCGCCAGTTGCGCCAGGTACGGCACCTTTAACAAGGATTAAGCTATTTTCTACGTCTACACGTACTACTTCCAAAGATTGGGTAGTCACTTGCTTGTTACCAAGCTGACCAGCCATTTTCTTACCTTTGAAAACTTTACCAGGTGATTGGTTTTGGCCAATCGAACCAGGTGCACGGTGAGACAAAGAGTTACCGTGAGTCATACGTTGTGAACTAAAGTTCCAACGTTTGATCGCGCCAGCAAAACCTTTACCTTTTGATGTACCAGTGACATCAATCTTTTTAGTGTCGTTAAAGATTTCAACAGTGATTTCACTGCCTACTTCAATATCGCCACCTTCGTTATCTTCCAGGCGGAATTCTACTAGAGCACGACCTGCTTCAACACCAGCTTTAGCAAAATGACCTGCTTCAGCTTTGTTAACGCGGTTCGTTTTCTTGCTTCCAGTAGTAACCTGAAGAGCGCGATAACCGTCAAGTTCTTCAGTACGTAACTGAGTAACACGGTTTGGGGTCGCTTCAATAACAGTCACAGGGATAGACGTACCATCTTCAGTGAAGATGCGAGTCATACCCACTTTACGACCGACTAGACCAATCGCCATTGTTATTACCCTCTCTTGTTAGCCCAGGCTGATTTGAACATCAACACCGGCAGCCAAGTCCAAACGCATCAATGCGTCAACTGTTTTATCAGTTGGCTCAATGATGTCTACTAAACGCTTGTGAGTACGAATCTCATATTGATCACGTGCATCTTTATTTACGTGAGGAGATGTCAATACTGTATAGCGTTCTTTGCGAGTAGGCAGAGGAATAGGACCGCTGACCTGAGCACCAGTACGTTTCGCCGTTTCAACGATTTCAGCCGTAGACTGATCGATCAACTTGTGATCAAACGCTTTCAAACGAATACGAATTCTTTGATTTGGCATCGATTAAGCTCCAATCGAAAGAACAAAAAAATTCACCTTTTCTCTTCCATTTTATTCTGGAAAGAAAAGATGTGCGTAAACCGATGGTTCCCAATTGGAACCCTGTTCTTTTTCCTAACACGCCTGTAGCAGTCTTATCTTATCGATTTCGCTTGCTACGCTGGCAACCACCCTAAAAGCAGTGAGGTCGCGGTTAGAAACATTGCCCTATTTGGGCAGTGGGCGCGAATTATACAGAAGGCAGGATACATTGCAACCGCTAGATCGCTTTTTGTACACATTAATTGCAAATCTATGACTTTAGTACAGCTGCGTCTTTTTAACAGGTGGTGTAAAGTTACGTTATTATTGAGCTACCTTAATGTAAGTAGTATTGCCGTTAAAGCGCTATACCTATAAGGTGGTAAAACATATGCAACAACGTTTAATCAAATTTGGATATAGCAGCGTTACGCTGTGCTAAGAACACTATGGAAGTAGAAAACAGTCAGCATATTTTCACTCATGTTAAACGCATTCTGAATAATCACTCGTCTTTATTAGACGCATACAGTTTGCTTGAACCCATCATTCTTGACATGTTTGGTGCTACCCGCATGAGCATCTTTCAGCGCCGCCGACAACATCAAGATTTAGTCGCTCGCTTTAAAACGGGTAAAGAAACGTTAGAGATTAAAGTGCCTATTAGCCCCATGTCTATTGCCGGCTATGTTGCTATCTCGCAATTGCCTTTACTCATAGCTGATCCTTATAACACCGCAGAGCTTAAAGCTATTCATCCCCGTTTACGGTTTGCTGATAAGTTCGATAAAGACAACGACTTCAAAACCACTAACATTTTATGTGTGCCGATTCTTAATGCCGGTGTGTTAATGGGCGTAATGCAAATTATCAATAAGCAACACGGCAGTTTTGATGATAATGATTTAGCGCGCGCAAACGACTTAGCATTGGTACTAGGGGCTAAGTTCCGTTATGAACTTGGTGGTACTAACAATCCATTTGATTCTCTACTCCATAAAGGCTTAATTAACGAACCTGCGTTAAAAGCTCTGCTATCTACCTCTAATGACACCCGCGCTATTGTGCAGGGTTTGATGTCTGAGCATCGCGTTCCCGAGCATGAAATTGGCCATTCTCTTTCTATTCATTACCAGGTTCCCTTCATTGGTTACTTACCCGATAAGTACCATCGTTATGAAGGTGAAAGTAAACTAAACCTGTCTTACCTTAAACGTAACCATGTTGCGGTTATTTCTGATGTAGAGGGTAACCCCATTGTGTTAATGGCAGAGCCTAACAATGCCGCGCTGTTAATGGAAACGGAAAGCGCATTGGGTATCGAAAGTTATGAAATTGCTGTCGGCTTGCCCCATCAAATACTTCAGTACCTAGGTGAAGGCGGCGGCGGTAACGCGCCTGGTGACATGAGTGAGATTCTTGATGAGATTGGTTTATCAACTGAGGAAAACGACGAGCTTGTCGATGAGCTTTCCGATGATGCCCCTGCAGTAGTACGTTTGGTTAGTCGTGTATTACACGATGCAAAGCGTCTTGGCGCGTCTGATATTCATATCGACCCAGAGAAGAATGCCCCCACTCGTGTGAGAATGCGGGTTGATGGTGTGTGCCGAGATATGAACAAAGTGCCTAACTCACACCATAATGCGGTTATTGCCCGTATTAAAATTATGTCTAACCTAAACATTGCTGAAAAGCGTGTACCTCAAGACGGTAAGTTGGCGTTTAAGATGAATGGGCAACTGGTAGAAGTACGTGTTGCCACCATCCCTACTGTAGCCGGTGAAGGGGTGGTGATGCGTTTGCTAGCGTCAGGTGGCGCTATGCCCATCGAGAAAATGAATCTAGCGCCTACCAATTTGAAGCGCTTAGAAGACATGATTAAAAAGCCACATGGCATCTTGTTAGTAGTAGGGCCAACTGGTTCCGGTAAAACCACAACCTTGCATGCTATTTTGGGTTACCTAAACACCCCAGAAAAGAAAATATGGACAGCAGAAGACCCCGTAGAGATTACTCAACCCGGTTTACAGCAGGTTCAGGTAAGCCCCAAAATAGGCTTCACATTTGCTAACGCCCTACGGGCATTTTTGCGTGCCGACCCCGATATTATTCTTATTGGTGAGATGCGTGACAAAGAAACAGCTCATGCTGGCATTGAAGCCTCGCTTACTGGCCACTTGGTGTTATCTACACTGCATACCAACTCTGCCCCTGAAACCATTACCCGTTTGTTAGATTTGGGGTTAGATCCCGTGAACTTTTCAGATGCCTGTGTAGGTATATTAGCCCAGCGTCTTATTCGAACCCTTTGTGGTAAGTGTAAGGAAGAGTATGTAGCCAGTGATACTGACATGGCCTTCATTAAACGGCAGTACGGCGCGCAGATGCTAGATGAATTAGCGTTGCCTTCTCCGCTCAAACTCTACAGAGCAAAAGGCTGCGAAGAGTGTGGTAACACGGGCTACAAAGGCAGAACAGGGGTTCATGAACTACTTGGAATGACGCCTGAACTACGCTCTTTGGTTTATAAAGAAGCCAGTGTTGCAGAAATGAAAAAACAAGCCACCCAAGACGGTATGCGAACCTTAGTACAAGATGCTATTTTCAAAGTTATTAAGGGCGATACCGACATTCCACAAGTACAAATTGTGGGTGGCGACTAACCACGAAATATTTACTAACACTCTAAATTTGAAGATTTAGCTGTAACAGTATTAAATAATGCTAATAAATCTATTACTTAAAGGAATGGAAACCAATATGAAGGCAATAGTTTTTGCGTTGTTATGCACGGGCACACTGATATCAACGGCGGCAGAAGCCCAATTACGAACTAAAGATCAAATGTGGAAAACCGAATACCTTTCGATTGTTGAAAGTGGGTTGTTCGCATTAAAAGCTGAAAATTACGAAGAAGCCCATACTAAATTATTAGAAGGCGCGAAATTAGGTAATAAATCATCTCAGTATTACTTAGCTCAAATGTATTTTCAGGGGTGGGGTATCGAGCCTAATTATGAAGAGGGTTGGCTGTGGTTAAAAGTCGCTATGGAACAAAAAACCGCGGAGTGGAATCGTTCTTTTCGCTCTATTCGGGATGCGTTGCCAGAAGATTTTAGAACTGCGATGCAACCTTACGTAGAGGAACATATTGCTCTGTACGGAGCGAAAGCGCAAGACTTACGCTGCGAAAAACGTGCGGCAATTGGCTCTAACATTAAAGAGATAATCTGCTCTAAGCGATTCTATTTATTTATCCGTTACGCTACAAAAAAGCCCGATGTTTCATCGGGCTTTTTACGTTGACTCGCCAGCATACTAAAACGCTAAACGCCGCTGTTTATCCAATCCCTATTTCTTCAAGTATTGACGAATTACATAGTGCAAAATACCGCCATTTTCGAAATACGTGAATTCGTTCGATGTATCGATTCGAATATCCATCGAGAATGTTTGTGATTCGCCTGCATCAGACGTTACGGTGACATCCACGTCTTTTTGGTCACGGCTTACTGCACCAATTGAGAAAGTTTCATTACCTTTAATTCCTAAGCTACTCGCACTGTCGCCCGGCTTAAACTGCAACGGTAAGATACCCATACCAATTAGATTTGAACGGTGAATACGTTCATAGCTTTCTACCATGACCGCTTTCACGCCCATCAAAGAAGGCCCTTTAGCAGCCCAATCTCGGCTAGAGCCTGTACCGTATTCTTTCCCACCTACAACTACCGCAGCAACACCCTCGTCTTGATAACGCATGGCCGCATGGTATATAGACATGGCATCACCACTAGGATAATGCGTGGTAGCACTGCCTTTAGTACCCGGAGCCAACTGATTTTGCAGTCGCACATTCGCAAAAGTACCGCGCATCATCACCTCGTGGTTACCCCGCCTTGAACCGTATGAATTGAAATCTTTGGTATTTACGCCTTCTGCTTGCAAATACTCGCCTGCAGGGCTGTCTGGCGCTATGGCGCCTGCCGGAGAAATGTGGTCGGTGGTAATTGAATCGCCCACTTTCACCAAACATCTTGCGTTCTCGATAGCACTAAGTGCTTCGGGTTCTTCGCCCATTGTTTGGAAAAATGGCGGATGTTTAATATAAGTAGAGTCAGGCCAATCGTATACCGATGTTGAACTTACCGTTAGGTCATTCCACACACCACTGCCTTTAAATACGTCGGCATATTTTGCTTTAAAGATATCACTGGTGACATGTTCAGCTATATGGCTTTGAATTTCATCTTCACTAGGCCAAATATCTTTCAAATACACTGGCTCACCATTGTTGCCCAACCCTAGTGGCTCTTTAGTAATATCAATATTCATATTACCCGCTAAGGCATAAGCGACAACCAATGGTGGCGACGCTAAATAGTTGGCCGCAACATCTGAATGAATACGACCCTCGAAGTTCCGGTTACCTGACAATACAGAGGTAACAGTAAGCTTGGCCTTTTTAATTGCATCGCTAATAGCATCAGGCAAGGGTCCCGAGTTACCAATACAGGTAGTGCAACCGTAACCCACAAGGTTGAAACCGAGAGTTTCGAGTGGGTCCATCAAGTTTGCATCTTCAAGGTACTGAGTCACCACCTGCGAGCCTGGGGCTAAAGACGTTTTTACCCAAGGCTTACGGGTTAAGCCTTTTTCCGCCGCTTTTTTCGCTAGTAACCCCGCTCCAATAAGCACCGAGGGGTTTGATGTGTTGGTACAACTCGTAATGGCCGCAATAACAATGGCACCATCTTCTAAGTTAAATTTATTACCACGGAATTCTACATACGAATCATGCTCTTCATTGACTTCAGGTACTGCACCGCCTTCGGCGACAAATTCAGTTTCTTCGTCTAGCACTTTCACATCAATCTGCGAGCGATGCCATTCATTGAATGCTTTTGCAGCGTTATCTAGTGCAATTCTATCTTGAGGGCGTTTTGGCCCTGCAATCGAGGGGACAACGTCGTTTAAGTCTAACTCTAACGTTTCGTGATATTCGGCATCTTTAGTAAAGTCATCGTGCCATAGCGAACTTTCTTTCGCATACGCTTCAACAAGTTTAATTTGCGACTCGTCCCGCCCAGTCAAGCGCAGGTAATCGAGCGCAACTTCATCAATAGGGAAAATACCGCAGGTTGCGCCGTATTCCGGTGCCATATTGGCAATAGTGGCACGATCGGCTGTGGTTAAGTGCTTCAAGCCTGGGCCATAGAATTCTACGAACTTACCCACAACCCCATGTGCACGTAGTTGCTGGGTAATAGTCAGCACCATATCCGTTGCTGTCACGCCCGTCGGCAATTCACCGTCTAAACGAAACCCAACAACTTTAGGTAGAAGCATAGTAACGGGTTGGCCCAACATAGCCGCTTCAGCTTCAATACCGCCTACACCCCAACCAAGTACGCCAAGCCCATTAATCATAGTGGTGTGTGAATCGGTACCTACTAGCGTATCGGGATACACTAGGGTGTCATCACCCTCTTGTTTCGTGAAGGCAACACGTGCAAGGTATTCAAGGTTAACTTGGTGGACTATTCCTCGACCAGGAGGCACAACTTTGAAGTTGTCGAAGCTAGATTGCCCCCACTTTAAAAATTGGTAGCGCTCTTTATTACGCTCAATTTCAACGTCAGTGTTTTTCTCTAACGCGTTTTCTTCTGCAAAGAAATCAACCATTACTGAATGGTCGATAACTAACTCTACGGGATTTAGCGGATTAATAGTTTGAGCATCGCCGCCTAACTTATTCACTGCATCCCGCATAGCGGCCAAATCAACAATAGCTGGCACACCAGTGAAATCTTGCAAGATGACGCGGGCAGGAACAAAAGATACTTCATGCTCAACGTGATTCTCTGTATTCCACGTGGCAACTTGTTCAATGTCATCACTGGTAACAAACTCTTCATTTTCATGACGAAGTAAGTTTTCAAGAAGAATTTTAATACAATACGGTAATCGGTCGAGCGCAAAGTTCTCATTTACTTTGTCAAAGCTAATTGCCTTGAAGGAATTGCCATCGACATCGATATTAGAAAAAGATTGATATTTCACGCGCTCACCATCCTTATTTGCCTGTCATAAATATAGTTCTAGGAGCAAGTCAGGGAGCGCTTTTACTAGATGAATTGCAGTGCCATTTCGCACTCTTATTTCGCCTTAGAAGGAATTAGCGCTCCTAACTACTCTCACTTATAGTTGTATACGGTAACAATGTGAAAAAAAGTTCATGTTGATTTCACACCGTTAGCTAAGCAGTTTATGTTGATACTAAAGGGGTCTGCATCACTATTTGGCTAGTCTTACCTGTTAAACTTGGCTTTTCGAAACTGGATTTTTCGTTGCCGATCAACGATGATAGCGATCATCTTTTTTTCGTATCCGTCTGACGCACCATTTCATTGGCATTCGTTGGGCATTTTCACTTTAACGCCGCAGGTAACCTTACTATGTATAAACTGGTACTTATTCGTCATGGAGAAAGTCAGTGGAACCTTGAAAATCGTTTCACTGGTTGGCACGACGTTGATTTAACTGACACAGGTGTAGCACAAGCTAAAACCGCTGGTCAGTTAATGAAGGACGCAGGTTTTGAATTCGATCAGGCTTACACGTCTGTATTGCTTCGTGCTATCAAAACGTTGAATATCTCTTTGGAAGAAATGGGTCAACATTACCTACCTGTTGAACGTCACTGGCGTTTGAACGAGCGTCACTACGGTGCGCTTACAGGTTTAGACAAAGCTGAAACGGCTGCTAAGCATGGTGAAGAGCAAGTTAAAGTTTGGCGTCGTAGTTTCGATATTCCACCACCAGCGGTCGATACTGACAGCGAACACTTCCCAGGAGTCGATCGTCGTTACAACAACGTTGATGCCGAGATTCTTCCTCGTGGTGAAAGCTTGAAGATGACTATCGAGCGTGTACTGCCTTACTGGCACGATGTTATTCGCCCAGACATTCAAGCTGGCAAGCGCGTTATTATCGCGGCTCACGGCAACAGCCTTCGTGCATTGGTTAAATACTTAGATGGTATGTCTGATGAAGACGTACTAAGCTTAAATATTCCAACTGGCGTACCTTTGGTATACGAGCTAGACGAAAACTTGAAGCCTATCTCTAAAGAGTACTTGGGCGATCCAGAAGCCATTAAGGCGATGATGGATGCCGTTGCTAAGCAAGGCAAAGCTAAGTAGTCGATAGGTAATTATTAGAAAGCTAACGCTGACTATTAGAGCCACGACTAAAGAGCCGCAAACGTTGTTTGCGGTTCTTTTATATCTATTAGACTCTTAACTACACTTCTCAAATCATTTCCTTTTTCGACCATTATCATTGTTACTAATTTGTAAACACATGCTATTCCCATTACATTGTCATCAGGCTCAGTTTTTTCAGCAGGTGTACTATGCAGGTGTCGGTCTTCAAATCAGCCAATAAACTCATTACAGGTGAAGGGGCGTTAGCGAGCCTTGCTCATGAGCTTTCAAGATTAAATATAAAAGCACCTGCCATTATTACCGATAAGGGCGTAAGCCAATCTGGTGCTCTTAGCCATGTTACCAATGAGCTGAATTGCGAATGCCCTATTGTGATAGACGATATTCCTCCTGAACCTGAAATAAGCATTATTGAACAAAGGCTTGCTCGACTAAAACAACATAAGGTAGACGGAATTATTGCCGTTGGCGGTGGGAGCGCGATAGACAGCGCTAAAGTACTTGCGGCTACGTTTGATTACACGGGGAATATTGCAGACTTGTTTGGCGAGAACTTGGTTGCAGGCCGCGCATTACCCCTTATTGCCATTCCTACCACGGCGGGCACGGGTTCAGAAGTCACTAATATTGCCATACTAGCCGACCCTATTGCGCACGTTAAAAAAGGCATTGTAAGTGACTACCTATTACCTGACGTGGCCATTGTGACGCCTGAAATGACATTAAGCTGCCCCAAACACATTACTGCCGCCAGTGGGGTAGATGCATTTGTGCATGCGCTGGAGGCCTACTTGTCCGTTAATGCCAGCCCTATTACTGACGCGTTGGCCAGCAAGGCGATGACACTTATCTTTCATTCACTTCCTGTCGCCTATGCAAACGGCCACGATGTTAAAGCACGGGAAGACATGGCAACCGGAAGTTTAATGGCAGGGTTAGCGTTTGGTAACGCAGGCGTGGGAGCGGTGCATGCGCTTGCTTATCCGCTTGGCGGTCGCTTTCATTTGTCCCACGGTATGAGCAATGCAGTTATGTTGCCCCATGTTATGCGCTGGAATATAGGGGCATGCCAACAGCGCTTTATTGATGTGGCGGGCTTTTTACATTTACCCGTTGCCAATAAAAGTCAGTTAGAGATTGCTAATCAGGTAGTGGATGCCATTGAAGCGCTGTGCAGAAAAGTAGAGATCCCCGCTACACTGCGTGATTTTGATATTAGCGACGATGCCATTCCCCTGTTGGCAGAAGAAGCGAGCAAGGTGACTAGGTTATTACGCAACAACCCAAGAGTACTAAGCAAACAAGATATCGCGCAGATATACAAAGAGGCGTTTTAAACGCCTCATCAATCTTACTTAAATACCCATTTAGGTAGTTAGCTATTTAGATGGCTAACTATAGCTTCTGCAACCGCATGAGCACTTGCTGGATTTTGACCCGTGATAACGCGTTCATCTTCAATCACATGTACATTCCATGGCTGAACTTTACTGAATTTAGCCGCTTTACGGGCTAGCGCTTCTTCAAGTAAAAACGGAATATCGTTAATAGTGCCGTAATCCACTTCTTCTTCGCGGGTGAAACCGGTAATTGCTTTGCTCGCAATTAAGTCTTCGCCATTACTAAGCTTAATAGGTAACAGTGCTGCAGGGCCGTGGCAAACCGCGCCAATAATACCGCCATTTTCATAATGGGCAGCAGACAACTTGGCAAAGTCTTCGTTGCTTGCTAAGTCTGACAATAAACCAAAGCCACCTGGATAGAACACCGCATCATATTCATCAATGTTCACGTTTGATACGCTCACGCTGTTGCTGGTGCGCTGTTTAAAGTCTTCGTTATTTAACACGGCGGCATTAACATCGTCACCTTCGATATCGGTACCGTAAATAGGGATAGCACCACCATTGATAGACGCGATATCGTAATCTATGCCGTGTTTATTAAAAACATCGATTGCATGGGTGATCTCCGGCGAATAAGTACCGTTCGCTTGGTCAGTAGTTCCTAGTGTTGCGTGGTTTGTTACTGGGATAAGTATCTTTTTCATGGGTTCTTCCTATGCGTAAGGCACATCAGCTGCGCCGTAGTAATCAAGTGCATATACTATAGAATATCCCTGATAACTTGATAATATGCGAAATAGTTAAATCACTATTGCTATATAGCAACAATAATCTTTAAAACGTAAAATGAATCTACAACACCGCGAAGTTGAATAAATGGAAAGTTAAGATGGAAAGCTTTGAAGGCATTATAGAATTTGTAGCGGTAGCCGAGCGCAAAGGCTTTTCAGCTGCGGCCAAGCAACTAGGTTGCAGTACCAGCCACATCAGCAGGCAAGTTGCGCGTCTTGAAGAGCGAGTTGGCTGTGTTTTATTGGCTCGCTCTACCCGCCAAGTGAATTTAACCGAAAACGGCGCACTTTATTACCAGCACGCTAAAGACTTGCTTATTGGCCTTCAACAAGCCAATGAGCAGGTGAGCCATCAACAGGTAACACTTGATGGCGTTCTACGAGTAAGCGCCGCGGGCGGGTTTGCCGAGCACGCCGTGGCACCCGCATTAATGCAGTTTGCGTTAGCGCATCCAGAGCTTACTGTGGATATGGACTTTAATAGTCGCATGGTTAATTTTGTGGAAGACGATGTAGACTTTGTTATTCGCTATGGAGAACTGGCCGACTCAAGTTTAATAGCACGTAAACTGATTGAAAGACCCATGATGGCCGTTGCCACCCGGGATTACTTAGCGCAATGTGGCGAACCCTCCCACCCCAGTGAATTGAAAAAACATAGCTGCGTGATTTCTAACAACGATGTATGGAAGTTTTCAGAAAATGGAAAGCTTGAGAATATAAAGGTGAAAGGCCGCTGGCGCAGTAATAACGCAAATGCGGTACTTGCCGCGTGTGAGCAGGGTTTGGGTATTGGCTATATGCCTAAAAGCACGTTTAGTGCGTCGGTTGAGGCGGGAAGACTACAGCCTATATTGCAGCCTTACTGGGGCGACGGGGCAAGCAGTTGGATTGTATATCAGAACAAACGCTTCATGCCGCTTAGGGTTCGAATGGCCATTGATTATTTGGTGCAATACTTCACTGATTGGGAAGACAAGGCGCTTTAAAAATTTATAAAGATGCTAATAAAAAACTGCCAGCAGGTTTATCATGAAAACCTGCTGGCAGTATGTACTGATTGTTATATAGCGCTTCGCTGTTTATCAGCAAAAAACTTGCGCTTATTACTTACAGCTCTCGCACCCACATGTCTCTAAAGCTGACTAAGTTACCATGATCTTGAAGCTGAATAGGCTCACAACCATGGGCTTTATATTTAGGTGCACCTATCCACTCGGTAGTGCCCTGAATCTCTACATGGTTTTGCACCACCACGCCGTTGTGAATAACGGTTACGTACCCTGGTGATTCAAGCAAGTCACCATCGAATACCGGCGCTTTAAAAATAATATCGTATTCTTGCCATTCACCAGGTGCGCGCATAGCGTTTACTAACGGAATAGTCTGCTTATACACACTGCCCGCTTGCCCATTTGGGTAAGTGGCATTGTTGTAAGAATCTAGCACCTGAACTTCATAGCGTTGCTGAAAGAAAATCCCGCTATTATTTCGCTGCTGCCCTTCCATACCAGGCTCTGGCTGCGGTACTTTCCACTCTACGTGAAGCTGCACGTCACAAAAACCTTGTTTGGTTTTAATATCGCCTGCGCCCGGCTTTACCGTAAGCTCACCGTTTGCGAAATCCCATTTGGCGTCACCACCTTTTACCGACGCCCACGCTGACATATCGCTTGTTAATAAAGGGATAGCGTCAGAAGGAAGCTCGTTCTTTTTAGCACTTACCACTGCAGGTACTGGCTCCCACACTTCTGTTTTCGCTGCTTGTTTTTCGCGTTCAGCGCGCTCTAGTTGCTCGACACTCTCAGCAAAAGCCAAAGGTGCTATTGATGTTGCTAATAAAGCAGCTAATGCTATTTGAGCGCCCGCTTTTAAAGAAAAGGCTGTGTTGGTCGCCAGTTTAGGCAATCCGTGTTTATGTAATTTCATGTATTTTCCCTGCACTATTTATTTTCCGCTGCACTATTTATTTTCGTTGCACTATGTATTTGGTTTCGCAGCTAATTTATTTTTTCGTGAAAGCCTTAAGTCGCCCACGCCTTGTCGCCTTTTTCGTAAGGCAGCTCACCGTTGTAGTAACCGGGAATGGCCACATAGCGTAGCACCTTGGTGGCGCCTACCTGCGAAGTGAAAAAGGTATACAAAGTAAGTTGTTTTAGTAACGTGAAATAGTGCGGGATCGGGCCTTCACTGCCGGGCTCCCATTGGCTCGGTTTTGCTGTTGGAATACCGTTGCTAATACCTTCTGTCAAATTAGCGGCTTTCGCTTCTGTATCTAACTTTGTAAACAAGGTTTCGCGCTGCGTACTACTTAATAGCAGGAAGTCTTTTTTAAATGCTTCATTGCTACGAACATTAATTGTCTTAATGCCCTCTTTAAACGCTTTTTGTAACTTCGGGGTATAACAATCGGCAACAATCACCGGAATTACCAAGCCGACATTGGCGGCTTTTGCTCCTGGTGTATCGGTTTGCGGAATAATAACTTCCGCCATTTCGTTAATGAGAGCCACATCTTCCTTCGAAAACCCGGTTTCAGACAAAGGCACAGGGGCAACAATGTCATAAGCAAGTGCTTTACCACCCACAAGGGCAGTACCTGTGGCGGTAGCAATGAGTTTTAATAGGTCTCTACGTTCCATTACAAGTTCCTCCGCTTTAACTCTTCTACGGCAAAGCTAGCCGCGCGAGCGGTAAGTGCCATATAGGTAAGTGATGGGTTTACACAACTTGCGGATGTCATACACGCACCATCGGTAACAAATACGTTAGGAGCATCCCATACTTGATTGTGACCGTTTAGCACTGAGGTTTTAGCATCTCGGCCCATACGTGCAGTACCCATTTCATGTATACCCATGCCTGGTGCGTAGTCTGCATCCCAGCCATTCACGTTTTTAAGCCCAGCAGCCTCAAACATATCGATGGCATCTTGCTGCATGTCTTTACGCATTTTCAGTTCGTTTTCTTTTATCTCAACATCCATAGCGAGTACGGGCAAACCCCACTTGTCTTTTACTTTTTTGTTCAGATAAATGCGATTTGAATGGTCAGGTAACATTTCACCAAAGGCAGTCATGCCTATTGTCCAACCACCGGGTTCTGACATAGCCTCTTTTAAGCCTGCACCAACGCCTAACTCGGCCACATCTTGTCGCCAACCTGAGCGGCTAGCGCCACCTTGATAACCAAACCCACGCAAGTAATCTCGTTTGTCATCGCCCCAATTTCTAAAGCGCGGAACATAGAAGCCACTTGGGCGGCGACCATATGTATACTTGTCGTCGTAGCCTTCAACTTGCGCTGACGCACCTACCCGGAAATGGTGATCCATCACGTTATGACCTAATTCACCGCTGCTGCTACCTAAACCGCCATCCCATACATCGGTGGCAGAGTTCATAAGCAACCACGATGAATTGAATGCAGAGGCATTCACAAACACGATTTTGCTTTTGAAAACGTATGTTTCGTTGGTTTCAGCATCAATAATTTCAACGCCAGTGGCGCGCTTCTTGTCTTTATCAAACAAGATTTCTTTTACAATAGAGAAAGGACGAAGCGTTAAGTTACCGGTTTTCATTGCTGCTGGAAGCGTTGAAGACTGAGTACTGAAATAGCCACCAAATGGACAGCCCAACCAGCACTTATTACGGTACTGACAATTTGCACGTCCGTGTTCTGGCTTCGGCTCTGTCATGTTTGAGGTGCGACCGGAAATAATATGGCGAGCACCGCTATAGGCTTTTTGCACTCGAGCAGCCACGTCTTTTTCAACGCAGTTTAGCGCCATAGCAGGCTGGTAGATGCCATCGGGTAATACGTCTAAACCATCACGGTTTCCGCTAATACCAGCAAACTTTTCTACGTAGTCATACCAAGGGGCTACATCTTCGTAACGAATAGGCCAATCTACCGCTACGCCTTCTTTACCATTCGCTTCAAAGTCAGCTTTGTTTAATCGGTAACTCTGACGGCCCCAAGTAAGCGAGCGTCCACCTACGTGATAGCCTCGATACCAGTCAAAACGCTTATCCTCTGTGTAGGGGTTTTCTACTTCGTTCGCCCACATGCCGTTAGTAGATTCATTAAGCGGATAATCTCGCTTAAGCACAGGGTAATCTACTTTCATCGCCTGTGTAGGCAGGTCGCGATGTGGGTAGTCCCACGCTTCTTTGTGTGCGTTTTTGTAGTCTTTAATGTGCTCGATGTTTTTACCGCGCTCAAGCATGAGCACTTTTAGGCCTTTCTCGGTGAGCTCTTTAGCTGCCCAGCCTCCGCTAATACCTGAACCTACTACGATTGCGTCGTACTCGTTCGTCGCCATGTTATGTCCCCTTAAACACGTACTTCATGTATGGTGTTTGCTTGTAAAGTCATACGTCGCAGATACTGATCGCTTCTTTAAGCGACTCAATTCTGCCTGCTTTTGTATCTGGTGTTGGAATAAACTCTTGCGCTAAATACCCATCGAAACCTGTTTCTAAAATGGCCTTAGCAATGGCTGGATAATACAGCTCTTGAGTACTACCAATTTCGTTTCGTCCTGGCACACCGGCGGTGTGATAGTGACCAAAATAAGGATGAAAATCGCGAATGGTGCGAATAATATCGCCTTCGTTAATTTGCATATGATAGATGTCGTACAGCAAAGAAAAGTGCTTACTATTAAGGCGCTTGCATAGCTGAACACCCCATTTTGAACTATCGGCCATATAATCAGGGTGATCTATTTTGCTATTAAACAGCTCCATAAAGATCACCACGCCACGCTTCTGTGCATGAGGTAAAATGCGCTTTAAACCCGCCACCGCATTATCTAGCCCTTCCTCTTTGCTCATGCCGCGTGCATTGCCACTAAAACAAATTAGGTTGGTGTAACCAGCATCTGCCACTAGGTCGATATGCTTTAAGTATCGCGCTTCTAATTCGTCGTGCAGTTCACTGTGAATGAAGCCATCTTCAAGGCTAATTTCAGCGCCATTACACATAGAAGAATCAATACCGTACTGTTTCAGTACAGGCCAATCTTCCGGCCCCACCAAATCAATAGCCGCAAAGTTAAGTTGCTTTACGGTTTTACATAACGCTTCTATGGAAAGGTCGCCGTAAGTCCAGCGACTAACAGAATGATTAATATTGCCTTTTAGCGATGATTGTTTCATGCCGTGCTCTGATGGATTGGCTGTAGCATTGGTTGCTGTATTCCCTGCTGTATTGGCTGCATGAGCGCTGTTAAACGCAGCAGGTGCCAATACACCAGCGCCCGTTAGCGCCATTGCCTTCATTAAGCTGCGCCTGCGTTCGTTATGCATCAGTACTCACCTTTTCAGATTTAAACAGCACTAAGAAAATAACCAAAACAACCGCCGCAAAGCCTGCAGGGAACAACCAAATATCTTGCCAACTGTGAGATGTTGCCGTGGTGTACTCGTCTGTTATTTTTCCGGCTACTGCAAAACCAATCAGCATACCTATTCCATACGTTGCGAGGGTGATTAATCCTTGAGCTGCACTTTTGATGCGGTCACCCGCTTTGGCATCGGTATAAATTTGCCCTGACACAAAGAAAAAGTCGTAGCAAATACCGTGTAAGGCGATACCCACTATCAGCATAAACAGCCCTTCGTCTGCATTACCAAAGGCGAATAAGGCATACCGTATTACCCATGCCGCCATGCCAATTAGTAAGGTAGCTTTAATGCCAAACTTGTTAAGAAAAACAGGTAGAGCCAGCATGAATAACACTTCAGAAACCTGACCTAGCGTCATTTTTCCTGTGGCATTTTCAACACCAATTTCCGTTAAGAACGGATTGGCATTTTGGTAGTAAAACGCAAGAGGAATACAAATAAGTACAGAGGATAAAAAGAAGATAAAGAAGTTCTTATCTTTAAGTAACGCTAGCGCATCTAACCCCAACACATCGCGCAAGCCAGTCTTTTGGCCTGCCGCTTTTGGCGGTGTTGCGGGTAAGGTAAAGCTGAATATACCTAATGCTAACGACGCTATTGCACATAACATAAAGGTGTTTCTAAGCATGCCATCAGCAATTGCTGATGTGGAATCCCAAGAAAACACGTAACTAATAAGTAAGCCCGCAACAATCCAGCCCACGGTGCCCCACACACGAATTTTACCGAACTCTTTTGAAGGGTTTGTCATTTGGCCAAAAGCCACTGAATTCACCAATGCAAGGGTTGGCATATACGCAATCATGTAGCCTAGTACGTACGGGTAAAAGGTGGTGAAATCACCCGCCTGATACATCATGTACATCAGCACCGCGCCACACAAATGCAGCACACCCAAAATACGTTCAGCGTTAAAGAAGCGGTCGGCAATTAGCCCCACGATAAAAGGCGCAATAATCGCGCCCCAACTTTGGGTAGAGAATGCCATTCCCATTTGGCTACCACTGGCCGATAAGGTGCTGGCTAAGTACGTTCCCAAGGTGACAAACCAGCCGCCCCAAATAAAGAACTGTAAAAACATCATGGTGCTAAGACGTAGGGTTATCATGATTCTTATTATCCTGTGTCAGCGGGGCAGCGTTATTCGCTTATGCCCAAAATGCGGTTGTTTTTCGTTTCACTTACCTCGCCACCGGCGAAATCATCGAACGCGTAGCGGGTTGGCTGAATAATATGCTCAGCAATAAAAGGCGCACCTTCAGCGGCACCTTGCGCTGAATCTTTTAAACAGCATTCCCATTCGAGCACAGCCCATCCGCTAAATCCGTATTGAGTCAGTTTGCTGAAAATGCCTTTGAAATCGACTTGTCCATCGCCAAGAGAACGAAAACGCCCTGGGCGGTCTTTCCAATCTTGGTAACCACCGTAAACACCACTTCTGCCATTTGGGTTGAACTCGGCATCTTTCACATGAAACATTTTTATACGGCTGTGGTATCTGTCGATAAAGTCGAGATAATCAAGCTGCTGTAGCACAAAGTGACTGGGGTCGAACAAAATATTGGCACGAGGATGGTTATCTACTGCGGCCAAAAACATCTCGAAGGTAGCGCCATCATGCAAATCTTCACCGGGGTGAATTTCATAACATACATCTACCCCAGCCTCATCGAAGGCATCTAGAATAGGTAACCAACGCTTGGCTAGCTCGGCAAACCCTTGCTCAACTAACCCAGCAGGACGCTGCGGCCATGGGTACACCAAATGCCACATCAAGGCACCCGAGAAGGTAGCGTGGGCGTTTAGTCCTAAGCGTTTGCTGGCAATAGCTGCGCACTTAAGCTGGTTCACTGCCCATTCAGTACGTGCTTTTGGGTTGCCGTGTAAATGTGCTGGCGCAAAGTTATCAAATAGCTCATCGTACGCAGGGTGTACCGCTACCAACTGCCCCTGCAAGTGCGTTGATAACTCGGTAATTTCAACGCCCGCTGCCCTACAGGTAGCGGCAACTTCGTCACAGTATTCTTGGCTTTCTGCTGCTTTTTCTAAATCGAATAGTGCCGGATCGGTAGGCACTTGAATGCCTTTATACCCCAATGAGGCGGCCCACTTGGCCATGTTTTCAAGTGTATCGAAGGGGGCTTCTTTCCCCATAAATTGGGCTAAAAAGACGGCAGGGCCTTTAATTGGTTTTGCTTCGTTTGCTTGTTGTTCCATTGCCACATGCTCCACTTATTCTGTTCCAACTGGGCTGACGGTTTCCCACTTAGTCTCACTTTCACTACTGGCCAACATGGCATCTATAAACGCCATTCCTCGAAGACCGGAATTAATGCCAGGTACACCACTTGCTTTGCTGCTTGTTTGGTCTGATTCGCTACGAACAGCTGTGGCAAAGTCGTTATATAAATTCGCCATGGCTTCTAGGTAACCTTCGGGGTGCCCACCTGGAATGCGGCAACGATTAACAGCTTCGTCGCACAAACCGGGTTGTCCTAGTCCTGCACGGAAAACTTGATATGGCTGGCCAATGGGGCGATATACCACAGAGTTTGGTTCCATTTGATGCCACTCTAATCCGCCTTTATCGCCATATACTTTTATCTTTAAGGCGTTTTCTTCACCTGCGCACACTTGGCTGGCAATCAATACACCAGTAGCACCCTTCTTGGTTTTAATCAGCGCTGCGCCATCGTCATCTAACTGCCTGTCTTCGATGTGCGTGTATAGCTGACCACACAAGGCCGTTATAGCATCATCTAAAACAAACTCAGCAAGCCCAAAACCGTGTGTACCAATATCGCCCATACAGCCGCTGCCGCCGGCTAAACTTGGGTCGGTACGCCATTTGGCCTGTTTGTTGTGGGTTTCTTCATTTGCCGACAGCCACCCTTGTGGGTACTCAACAAACACTTTACGAATGTTACCTAGCATGCCGCTTTGAACCATGTGGCGCGCTTGCCACACCATGGGATAACCTAAGTAGGTGTGCGCTAAACCGTATAATCTGTCGGTACTATGGAGTAAGTCTTGTAAATCTTTTACTTCGCCTAAGCCAACACCAGCGGGCTTTTCGCAGAACACGTGAAAACCCGCTTTTATCGCGGCCACTGAAATAGGTACGTGTAAATGGTTCGGCGTAACAATAGACACCACTTGCATGCGTTGCTGCTCTGGAAGCGCAGCCTCTTTTTCTAGCATGTCTTCCCACGAGGCATAGGTACGGCTATGTTCAACGCCTACACTATCTGCCGTACTTTCATTATTGCTGGGGTCGCGACTAAAGGCTCCACATACCAAATCGTACTGGCCATCTAACCCGAATGCGTTGCGATGAACCGCACCAATAAATGCGCCTTCACCACCACCAATCATTCCTAATCTTATTTTTTGCATTTTCGCCATGCTGCGTAGCTCCTGTTGTGGTGCAGTGCTTAACCAGTAAACGCTACTAGTATCAAGCTTGCTCACTGCAAACTTGTTGCATTATTGTAACTATATTTAAAATGTAACGGATTACATTTTTATCTGTCAATGTATTTGAGCGCTTTTTGTTAAACTTAAGTTTAAGAAAATAACTTAAACAGCCCTTAAACAAGCGTTTTTTGTCTTAAAATAGTGAATAAATGAATTGAGACCTCTAAACCATTTACAAAAAATATACACTTAGTACTGGATTTTTTAAGAAAGATCCGTATTCTAAATCTCAAATGATATCGGTTACATTAATGCAATTGGTTAGCAAACAAGTGAATAAAGACAAGACACGAGTAAATGGCAAATATTAGAGATGTTGCTGATAGCGCTGGCGTTTCGGTAGCAACAGTTTCTCGGGCACTTCAACAACCCGAACGCGTTTCTCCGAAAACCCGTACCAAAGTAATGACGGCAGTAGACCTTGTGGGCTACAAGCCCAACTTAATGGCGGTAAAGTTTCGTTCGGGAAAAACCCACAACTTGGTTGTGTTGGTTCCTACTGTCGCGAATGTATTTTTTGCGCGGGTAATTAGCGGCATGCAAGAAACGGCGGCCGAATTGGGCTACTCCATTTTACTAGCAAATACATTAGGTAACCCTGACATTGAAAGCCATTACGCAAAAATGGTTAGCACCTCTCAGGCCGATGGACTTATTCAATTACGCGCGTTAAACCCATTCGACAACAGCATGATTAACGACAATGGCCTGTTACCCATGGTAAATGCCTGTGAAGTAATTGATGAGGGTAATTACCCTACTGTGTCGCTTGATAACCGTGCCGCAGCGAAAGCCATGACCGAACACCTGTTAGGCTTGGGCCATACTCGTATTGCCATGATAAAAGGCCCTCACTCCAGCCCGCTTACGCAAGACAGACTATCGGGCTATAAAGATGCTTTAAACGACGCCAATATTGCCTTCGATGAAAATCTCTTATTTCCCGGCGACTTCACGCTTCAAGCAGGCTATAACGCCGGCGTAACCATTGCACAGCAAGCAGACAAGCCCACTGCGGTATTTTGTGAAAACGATGAAACCGCAATAGGTGCTATGCAAGCATTAAAACAAGCTGGCCTGCGTATACCTGAAGATATTTCAGTCGCGGGATTTGATGACATTGCCTTTTCGGCATTTTGCGACCCACCATTAACCACAATTGCCCAGCCAGCCGAAGAGTTCGGCCGAACGGCAGTTAGCTTATTGATAGATGTAATTAACGGCAAAATTCGTAAAGCACCAAAAGTTATTATGCCGTTTGAACTCATTGCTAGGGGCAGTACTGGCCCAGCCCGAATTGTGTAACAGCGCATAATGGCGCGTTAAGGAGAATGCTATGATTACCACTTCCACCTTCACCCGCAGGCAGTTTATTCAAGCCGCGGCAATAGGTGCAGGTTGCGCCGCCATACCCAGCGTACTTGCACATTCACACACGGCTAAGTCTTTAAATGGTATGGCCAGCAGCAGTATTGGACTGCAGCTTTATACCCTTCGCGACATCATGAAAGTTAGCGTACCTGCTACATTGAAGTTAGTGGGCGCGGTGGGCTACAACGAACTGGAATTCGCCGGTTACTTTGGTCATAGCGCAAAAGAAATTAGTACTATTTTAAAAGGCGAAGGATTAACGGCGCCGTCTGCTCACATTCAGCTAGATGACTTCGATAATAACTTAGAGCAAGTGCTAGAAGATGCTCAAACCGTAGGTCATAAATACCTAGTGGTACCTTGGCTTAGCGAAGCGCAGCGCGGCGAAGGTATTGCGCCCTACAAAGCGCTTGCTGAGAAACTTAACACCATTGGCGAAGCGTGTAGTAAAGCCGATATTACCCTTGCGTACCACAATCATGACTTCGAATTTGAAGTGCGTGATGATGAAATTCCACTGGATGTACTGATTACTGAAACTGACCCGAATTTAGTGTCTATGGAGCTAGATTTATACTGGGCAGTTAAAGCCGGTAAAGACCCCGTAGATTACTTTAAGCAATACCCTGGTCGTTTTAAATTGTGGCATGTAAAAGACATGGCGACAGACGGTAGTTTTGCCGATGTGGGCACCGGCGTTATCGACTTTGAAACGATTTTTGCGAATGGAAAGCTGGCTGGAATTGAGCATAAATTTGTGGAGCGGGATCAAACCGGCGATCGCATTGCCACCATCGAACAAGGCTACAAAGCGGTAAGTATGCTAAACAGCACTTTGTAGCAAAGTACGTTTAACAAAGCGCTGTATATCAAAGGGCTGTGTAACAAAGTATTTTATAGTAAAGCGCTTTAGCAAAACCGTATATATCGTTATGATAACGCCACCTTTATGTTGTAGGTGTCGTTATCATGAGTAAAGCAGTATGAACGAACTGTTCAGTGCCTTATCCCGCACGTTAAGCCCTTATTACGCTGAAATGAGCATCATGCTTATGGCCACTATTTTAGTGGTTTACGGCGATATTATTAATAGCCATATAAAGCGTATTTTAGCTCCCTATCATTTCATACTTCGGGTTAGCCTTTTTGTAGTGCTATGTGCTTTTGGTTATGGCGCATTAACCCTTTATGGTGCCCCTTTTCTGCACCACATTATTGCCTACCTGCCTTGGCAGTACCAAGGTGCAGGTTTTGTATTTGCATTCATGTTTATTGGGTTTCTGGCCGAGCGTAGAAGATACATATAAGTATTGAATTAATTTTTTGTTATTCCTGTTCAGCACTAATCTGTAAGGTTTCGGAATATTGTTTCGGCGGAATACCCATAATCCGTTTGAATGTGGTCGAGAAATAGGATGGCCCAGCAAAGCCTACGCTTATAGCGGCCGAAATAACTGAGTCACCGCCTGCTAGTAGTGCTTTGGATTTGTCGATTCTGAATCGCGAGAGAAACTCGCTGAAGTTGTAGTCGAATAGCTCTGAAAGTTTTCGGTTTAAACTTCTGGGGCTCATTAGTAATAAATCAGCAGCTTTATCTCTAGTGAAATATTCATCTTTATAATTTTTTTCTAAAACAGAGATAAAGTTAAGGTAAAAAGCCATATCTTTTTCTGACGAAAGTTCTGGCAATAAAATACAGCTGTCTTCGCTTTTATTCATGTCTGACGACGAAAGATTGTTTGATGGAGTACGCTTCAATGCTACAAGATGCCTGACTCTTAGTATTAATTCTTCATCTGCGATAGGCTTAGTAAGCAAACAGTCGACATTCGCCTGCAATGCCCTTTCTTTCGATTCATCATCTACTTTTGCCGTTAAAACGATAATAGGTAAATATCGTAAAGCATCGGTATCACGCAATTTTTCCACAAAGTTCAGCCCACCCATAACCGGCATCATAAGGTCGGTTATAACTAGGTTAACTTGGTGAATCTGTAAAATATCTAGAGCCTGCTTGCCGTCTCTAGCCACAAGGCATTTATAGGTTGAAGAGAATAATTTAAAAAGATGATTACGAAGTTGGCGGCTATCATCCACTAACAAGATAGCTGGCTTGTCTTCCCAGTTACTATCAATACTTTCATCTACGTTTTGACTATTTAAAAGCTGTATATCATCTATGGGGAAAGTCACAATAAACTTGGTACCTTTGCCCAGCGAACTGTCGACAGATATTTCGCCCTGATTCATAGCCACCAACTCTTTAACTAAAGACAAACCAATTCCCTCGCCTGCTGCTTCGGGAGATGGATCTATTCTTTTGTAACGCTTGAAAATTTCTTGATGGTTAGATTCGTCAATACCTTTCCCATTATCTTTAACGCTCAATGTTAGATTATCGTCATCAAAAACGGCCGAGAATTTAATTACTCCATTGTTTTCGGTAAATTTAACCGCATTAGTAATGAGGTTCCCAATAATCGACTCTAAGCTACCTTTTAAAAGTGAAATAGTGCCTGTGCCTCGTGTACTTACATCGAGTACTTGGCGCTTTGTTTTCACTAATGAGTCTAAACTTGAAGCTATAATTTTAATATCATCTACAGAGTACAACCTAAAGTTTTCAAGCGTTGAAGTACCCAGTTTGTCTACCGTGTTCACTTGATCTAATAAGTTTTCCATTCTTTGAACATTGTGGACTAACGCGGTGATATTGAGCTTTTCTTCCTCTGAATCACTTTTCTTCGAATTACCTAACTCGCTCATAATGAGTTGCAGTGGCGTGCGAAGCTCGTGCGAGACATTACTGAAAAGCCGAATTTTGTTTTGTGCTAATGCTTCTATTTTATTCTTATGCTCAGCACCGTACCTACCTAATACCTTCTGTACTAGCGAGGTATTTATAACCGCTAAAGCCAATAATTTTAGATAGCCTTTTCGATATAAATAAACACACATAATCATAAGGGTGGCATATAGAAAGTAGGCGTAGTGACTTAAGTAGAACGGTGGATTTATTTTGAATTGCAGAGAATTAATAGGGTATTCAACATTACTATGGGGTGACTGTACCCGAGCTTGCAATTCAAAATTGCCATAGCCAATATCAGAAATAGCCAAATTCATACTTGATGCGTTGTGAGTTTGCCAATCTTCAATATACCCGAGTATTCTAAACTCTAGTTTATGTTTGTAGCTTTCAACGTAGCTATTGGATGCAACGCTGAAATTAAGTGTCTGATAGCCGCTACCGATAGTAAACGCAGAGTTAGAAAAAATAGGGTATGAGGAGTCTAGCTCACCCTTCTCATTGAGCCATTCGGCTTTGAGGAAAGAAATTTTTGGTGCAACGTTTGCCTCACTCAAACTTTTGATTATTACTTTCTCATTGATGCTATAAGCAAATCTATCTCCTTCGATAACGATAGTATCATTTAGTTCGTGAATTCCTCCGAAATCAAAGTCGACATCCCAAATACCATTCTCGCTATCTAGTTGATACAAGTTGTCGTCACTTGTATCATAAAGAAAGAGTCCAATATTTGTAGTAAACCAGAAATTTCCATTGCTACTTAAAAGCCCCGCTCGAACAAATCTAATATCGGGATTATCTAGTAATTTACTTTTTGAAATGTCACCAGTAGTGCTATCTATTTCACTGAGTCCACTGCCAGAGGAGCACACCAAATAAGTATCGTTGAATTCTATGATACAAGTGATTCTGCTCCAACCTGTCTCTGAGGGAGGCAACACCTTCCAATTAAACTTAGACAACTGAATATGTATGGAACTGTTCACGTCGTATCCCATTAGCTCGCCAGAAGACAAGACAATGGAGTTTTTGAGAAATGGGGGCGCATCAAATTCATCTAAAATTGAAGCTACATCAGCTAGATAATATTTCCATCCATCTTCCGTGTGGGCATATGCATAGTATTTATTATCACTTAACTTGATAATGTGATTGTAGGGGTTTGAGCAGAAATTTATTTCCCCTCTCTCTTTTAAATAAATTTCTTCAAATTTAATCTCGTAACTATCTAGGCATTTCGTGGCTTTGAAAGTGTGAGGAGTTAACGAGCCATTTTTAGTTTGCAACAAATAGCTATTACTAGCATCTTTTATAAATCCAACTCCCTCCCTTGTTGTACCTGCTGATCTAATATTTTTTTGGTAGAGGACTTCATTTAAACTCAGATAGTTAACTGCCTTTTGAGAATCTGACAACGCAATCAATCCCAACTGTGTTGATGCGAGAATCAACCCTCCGTTTCTTAACTTATTAATTGCTACTATCGAGTGTATCGCATCTGATGTGATAATTGGATTCATCCAATCAATCGCTGTAATAGTATCCCCAATAACTTTGTATAGCCCGCCCGCAGCAATCCAGATATTTTCCTCGTCAGCGATAAATATTTTGCTCAATGGCTTTCTTATTGTTAAAGCTGTATCAAAAGAATAGAAACTTTTCGTATTTTTTTGCTCATCTATTATGTAGATACCTTCAGGTCCGCCTACATATTGCTTGAAACCAAAATAGGAAATAGCAGTCAACTTTGATAATTTGGGATAATCTTGTGTCAAAGGGTTGAGCTTCACACTCTGACCAGTCAGATCTATCTCTATATGGTACCTTTCTGAAATCGCGTGTACTCTAGTTTGATTTGCAGACACTAATGAATAGGCTCCAGCCAAAGATCTAGATGAAATTTCATCTGCCCAATGTTGTATTTCTCTCGTTGTTCTATTAACAACGTATATACCGTTAATTAATGAGATTACTAAATAGTCAGGCGTTACAACTAAATTCCAAACACTCTTTAAGTCTGAGGAATCAGAAATAAACTGTTCTGATACTCCTGTCTTTAGATTGTATTTAAAAACACCAACGCCGAACTCACTAACCCAAAGATAGCCTTGCTCATAAGCCACATCTGAAATTATGCCTGTTTCTAAATTAGACTGGTTATAATTTACTTTTTGGGTCTCTTGTCCAACAATCTGAAAAACGCCATTTTCTGCGGCAAGGTATATAGCTTCATCAACAACCTCTATATCCCATATTACCCCTGCGGGAGTCCCCGCAAATACGCTACGCCCGTGGAAGCTTTCACTTCCGACTGATGCAAAAACATCGAAATCCAGTAACAAAACAATAACAATTGAGCCAAAAAACGAGCGATTGACCCATTTCATTTATATGTCCCTATATTCATATTCAATGCTCATAGTTATTTATTATTCTGTAATTGCTGAACTAGCAATACCGATAAAAATTAATACTATAAGAGTAAAACACTATGAATATCGAACAAAAAACAAACATTCAAGAGTTGAATGAGAAAGATTATACTAATGTCTATGGTGGAATTAGTTCTTTTGCGGCTTTTCCAGAGTTGGGTTATAAAATTGAACCAGAAAATCCAACCCCACCAGGCATAGGTCTAGACTCACTACACCAACAACCACTGCATACCGGCATTTTCGGCGGCTAATTGATCGTAAATAAAGTCACCCACATACAGGCAGTCTTCGGGTTGTAGCTGCCAGTGTTGGGCTATGTGTAATAATGCTGTGGGGTCGGGCTTGGCGGGTGCATCTTCTCGGGTAAGCACAAACTCAATGGGTATGCGGTTGTTGGCTATTTTAATGGCACTGGCTTCTCGGCAGTTGCGTGTAACAATAGCTATGGGCAAGTTATTCTCTAAAACCTTATCTACCATTTGCTTACCAAGGGGTAGCCATTTCGCGTTTTGTGCGTCGGTTAGTTCGTGTTGCAATATGGCGTGGTTGGCTTTCGCTTTTTCTTGTTCACACACCATATTGTCTATAAACGTAAGAATGTCTTCATCTTGCGGGCAGCCTATATCTTCTCTCATTTGCGAAAAGTTAAGGCTAGACTCAACCAAGGTGCCATCTAAATCAAAAATAACACCTTTAATACCGCTCAAATCCATTCTTCATACTCTTTAATTACGTTTAAGGTAGGCAAGGCTATTTGCCCTTGTGCTATAACATTGCCACAAGCTTGGCTGTGTTTCCGTTAACTTTTAGTTAGTTAACTTATTTTCTGAACTCGGAATCTTTAATATCTACTAACATACGCATTCACTTTCATTTAGCATAGCGGCTCTTTTTTCTAAGCTTCATATTTTATAGGTTACTAATGGGTGTATTCGCAGCACTAGGAACGGCACTTTGTTGGGCAATTGCCGCCCGTTTGTTTAGGGGCACAGGCAACGCGTTTTCTCCTCTTACCATGAATTTTTGGAAGGGCCTTATCTCTATTGCTATTTTGGCAGTCGTTATTGCGGTAGTGCAGCCAAATGCTTATGAAACCAACGCTGTACTTTGGCTGTTATTAAGCGGCTTTATTGGCATTGGTATTGGCGACACCTGCTTTTTTAAAGCCTTAAAATCGATTGGTGATAGCCAAGCGGTATTAGTGGCCGAAACCTTAGCGCCTTTATTTACTGCCCTTTTTGCTATGGCCTTTATTGGCGAATGGATAACCTGGCAACAATGGGTAGGTATTGCGGTAGTGTTATTGTCGGTCGATATGGTAATAAAAGCCCGTAAGCGAAATACTACTCATGTATTTGCTACCTCTGGCTATATGTATGGCGTGGGGGCGGCATTATGCCAGGCCGTGGGCGCTGTGGTTAGCCGCGACATTCTAGGCAGTGGTGATATAGATGCCGCCAGTGCAGCCTTCTTGCGCTTAGTTGGCGGTATGATTTTTGTCGTGCCCTTAATTGTGATTACTCGCAGTAAATGGTTGCCGGTATTAGCAACCAATCAACGGGTTTGGCCTGCGTTTGTGCTTGCCACCTTATTAGGCACTACCGCCGCTATTTACCTTCAAATGTTTGCTTTTGCCTATGCGAAAGCTGCCGTGGTGCAAACCTTAATCGCCACCAGCGCGTTAATGTCGCTAGGCGTTGCTTGGGTTATGGGCGAAAAAGCCACGAAGGCCACGCTGATATGGTCGGTAATTGCGTTGGTGGGTGTGGGTATTTTGGTAAGCTTCGGTACGCCCTTGTAGTACAAGAAGGCGTTTCGCATTCAGTGTATAGCTAATGCTTTTTGGAGCCAGCGCCTTTACAGTCAGCGCTAGATGTAAACTGCGACTAGTGCCGCTAACCCTGTTTTATATCTTAAATTTACAAATCAAGGATAACGGAACTAGCGGCTTTTCGTTTAGCCTTACATCGTTTTAAAGCGAGTATAAACACCGTTAGTCCAACCAAACCCTAGCTGAACTTCGTACTCCCCGCCACTTGCCGTTTTGTCAGGCTCGCACACGTTATACTTTTCTAGCATTACGCCGGTTCGCGCAAAATGATCTTCAATGGTTTGCGTAAAGCGATTAATAATGTCGCTAGCTTCATCACTAAAACCATAATTTAACAACCCTTTCACCGCAAACCATTGCAGAGGTGCCCACCCATTGGGTGAATCCCATTGTTGAGTAGTGGTATTTGCTGTGGTCACTATTCCGCCGCGGGCTAACAAGTGAGCTTTAAGGGCAATATTAACCCCTTCGGCCTGCGCATTGGTGGCAAGCTCTACAAATAAAGGAACGGTTGCCGCCGCTGAAAGCACGGTAGTTTGCGTATTACTGGGGTAATGGTAATCGTAAAAACAGGCTTTATCTTCATTCCACAAATAGGTGTTTATTGCCTGTTTTCGGTTAACAGCGGCCTCACGGTATTTGCTGGCTTCGGTGCCAACCCGCGCCAATGTACTTTCAACAAAATACAGCAGTGCGTTCAAGTCAACAGGTACTATTTCAGTAGTACGAATACTAGACAGGGCGTTTTCATCGGCAAGCCAACGGGAACTGAAATCCCAACCTGATTCACATGCGGCTCTTATATGGCGGTAAAACTCTACTGATTTTGCGCCTACCAGCTCGGCCGTTTCAATGTCTTCTCTGTACGACTCTGGTCGAGGCGAGGCGTCGCTATCGTAGTACCGATTAAGTAAAGCACCACTAGGCATGCGTACTAGATGTTCACTTGCTTGCTTAGCGTCTTGCGTGTCGCTTATGCTTTGCGCACCATTCATCCAAAAAGCATATTCTTTTTCGATGCCTGCTATAGCCCTTTGACGCTGTGTTTCACTTAACTTTTCCTCTACTAACGAGAACATTAGCGCCAGCACGGGTGGCTGGCTTCGGGTGTAATAGTAGGCTCGATTTCCATTTGGAATACAGCCCACTTCATCTAATATGTCTAAGAAATTTTCCAACATGTTAATTACCATGTCAGCTTTTCCAGAATCAATTAACCCTAATGCGGTAAAATAACTATCCCAGTAATAAATTTCTCGAAATCTGCCGCCAGGTACTATGTATGGGCGCGATAGGCTAATTAGGCTATCTATATTTTCTGCATCTGGTGTACGGGTCAGTACATCCCACATATGTTGCACATAGTCTGGTACAGCACTGAATGTAAAATTTGTACTGCTTGCCACCATGTCTGGCATTTGGAAATGAGTGCCAACGAAAGAGGATAAACTAAAGTCTTCGTTACATTTTTGCAGCTCGTATTCATTTATTACGGTCTGCCAATCGCTTAATACAATGGCATCGGCAAAGGTCTTGCTGTCTTCAAACAACGCCGCGTTTTGCACATCTTTAAACAAATTGCTTTCAAAAAATGGCAGGCACTCACGCCAACCACTCGTAGTTAATGCCATGTTACGCGGTATCCTTTAACACTATTGAAGAGGTTGCTCGTTTAAAAAAGAACAGAGTGACAAGCAGTGCACCTATGGGAATAAGCGATAAGTAAAAGGCTTGTTGCCCGCCCATTGCTTCAAATACATATCCGGTAATAATAGAGCCAGTGGTACCGCCAAGGGCAGAGAACACCACGATCAGGCCTGTCATAGGGGCGTGTTGCACTTTGGGCAATGCACTTAACATTACAGAATTAATAACAGGGTAAATAGGCGCCATCATTAACCCAATGAGCGGAATAAGGTACGCCGCTATTGGTGCATCTACCCAGCTAGCAATAAGGTTCTCGTCTACCTTTTCAGCTAAAGGTAAGCTCAATAGCATCACCGCAGCCATGCCTACTAAACAGGCGTTCATGAAGGGATACCAACTTACTCTTGCTAGCACTACACCAGCCAATAAACGGCCAAGGGCAAGCGCTACGGCGAAAATACTGGTAATTTGAATACTCACTTGGGTAGGCAAACCTAACACTTCTCGGTTAAATGTAGGTAACCAAGAGCCTATGCCCTGTTCAATCAATACATACAGAAACACGGAAATAATAAAGATGAGCACTAAGGGTTTATAGGCAAGTTTAAGCATATCGATAAACGCCGTACCTACCCCAACTTCTTTGTTCACCTCTGGTTTTTGAATCGGCGCGGCTAGCACCAATAAAATCGTTACGGCAACTAGAGCGGCAATAAGGTAATACACGTTCAGCCATGAAAGAGACGCTTCATTAGTCGGGTCGATGAAGGCTGCAAATACCCAATATCCTGAAAGCACACCCAACATAAAAATACCTTCAATGGTATTCATTAGAGAGCTATGCGTTTTGGTGTTGGAAGAGAGTTGGCCAATAATGGCGTACACCGACACTTTTACTAACGCAAAGGCTGTGCCTATGCCTGCGAACAAGAGTTTTATAACCCAAAAGTTGCCAATACTAGGCGTAATAGCGCAAAGCGTAGCCACCAGAATAAGGCCGAATAGCATTGAAACCTTGTAGCCAATACGAGGAATAAAGCTAGCCACAAGAAAGGATACCAGCGCAATGGATAAGTCTTTAAACCCTTCTAGGGTGCTGGCTTCTGGTTTCGACACATCGAAACTGTTTATCGATTGCAAAATAACGGTGCCCACACTGTTTAGCAGTATGGCAAACACATAATAGCTTACGGCTATCGCAGCGATAATCAACAATCTGGACATGTGTAAACACTCTGTTAACTAAATTAAGCCGGAGTGTAGACGGATAAAAACAAAAATGCAAACGTTTGCATTGACTTGTTATTTGTTAAGTGGTGCTTATTTATGACCGCGTTAATCGTGTTTACTTGAACGACGAACCACCAATTGGGTATCTACCACATAACTAGCGGTTTCTTTGCCTTCAAATTGGAGAAGTAGTTGCTCTACCATGGCCGACGCGGCTTGTTGGGTGTTTTGACGCACGGTTGTTAACGCCGGATGCATAAGTTCAGCTAGCGAAATATCATCGTAGCCCACAATGCCTACATCGCTAGGAATACCCACGTAGCGCTCTTTCAACGCTTTAAGTGCACCAAGCGCTACCATGTCGCTTGAACACACGATACCGTCGAAATCTAAGCCGTTCGCTTTTACTCTTTGATTTATATACTCGTACGCCGCTTTTGAGGTTATATCGATAGTGCAAGTGCAGTCTTCACTCACTGGAATATTAGCGTCTTGATGCGCTTGCAAGTAGCCTCTATAACGCTCTTGCATCTCGGCATGCTCTGCATCACCTAAAAACAACACGCGTTTAGCGCCTTTTTGCAGCAAGTGGGTGGCGGCTTCAAAACCACCTTGATAATTATCACCACCGACTATGGGATAGCGAGCCTCGCTTTTTGGATCGCCCCACACCACAAGGGGTACACCAGCTTCAGCGGCGCGGTCAATTTTCTTAGTCGACTTCCCTTGCCCGATTACAATCATTCCATCAGCGCGCTGACTATGAATGAAGTAGTTGGCCCAGTCGTCAGACGCCATAAAGGAATTTGATAGCAATAACTCGTAGCCCTTGGCATTCAACGCTTGGTTCAGTTCACCAACCAGTTTCAGTAAAAAGGGGTCTGTGGTGCTTTGCTCGGTATGATCGATAAGGTTGAGAATTACCGCAATAACATGAGTTTTCTGCGTACGTAGCCTACTTGCAGCGGCATTTACACTGTAATTGTATTCTTTTGCCAATGCCTGCACTTTGTTTCGCGTTTCCTGCTTTATCAGCGGGTTATCTTTAAGCGCTCTAGATGCTGTAGAGGTTGAAACCCCTGCAAGCTTTGCCAGCTTTGCCAATGTTAATTTTGTTTCTGAACTCAAGTTATTTAGCTCTCTCTTTTTTCAAACTATACCTAGAAATACACAAAAAGCCTATGCTCTGCGTGCGATGGTATAAGTCTCTGAATCTCAGGTTATTTACTTCTACTCATCCCAACTCAGCACCAAACCACTTTGCAAACAAATGTTAACATGCTTATACAATTATTTTGCAATCGATTGTATTTTACTGTTGCAATCGTTTGCAAACGGATCTATTTTGTTGCTCATTCCCGAAGCGAGTGACAATTTTTTAACCTGTTTCACGCATTCGGTTAACAACGCCCAAAAATTATTTTCAGGAGCACACACCATGAAAACGTTGTTCACAAAAGGAATGCTAGCCACTGCAATTTCTTTAGCGTTAACCCAAACAGCCTTTGCACAAGAAGAAACAAAACAAGCTACTGCAGAAAATACTGAAGTTATTGTAGTAAGTGGAACGCCAGGCGGCGCAGGGATAAGAAAAATTGATGCAAGCTTCGCTGTTACGAATATTGATGCCAGCGACATTGAAAAACTAGCACCAAAATCTACTGCCGATTTATTCAAAGCCATACCAGGTGTTTGGGTAGAAAGCTCTGGCGGTGAGTCAGGCGCGAATGTATTTGTTCGAGGGTTCCCAGGTGGTGGTGATGCACCTTTCCTTACTATTTCACTGGAAGGTTCGCCTATTTACCCAGCTTCAACCTTATCGTTCTTAGAAAACTCTCAGATGTTTAGAATTGATGACACCATTGAAATGGTTGAAGGCTTACGGGGTGGTCCTAACCCGGTAGTGAGTAACGGCCAACCCGGTTTAACCACCAACTTTCGCTTAAAACGCGGCGGTGAAGATACTGAAGCCAGTGTGAAATACACAGTATCAGATTATGGTTTGAATCGCGTTGATCTTGTACTTAGCGGTGCACTAGCCGACGACCTTTACTACATGGTAGGCGGTTACGTAAAAAGCTCTGATGGTATTCGCGATGCTGGGTTTAGCTCTGAAGAGGGCAACCAATTCACTGTTAATCTAACCAAAATTTTTGATAAAGGTGAGCTAAACCTTTATACACGCCAAACTGACGATCATGGCACTTGGTATTTGCCTACGCCGTTAAACGTAGATGGCATTGATGCAAACTATACGCAAATAGGCCCGTTGAACCGTCAAGCCACCATCAACTTCGGTCCAGACAATGCTACCTCTGAGTCATTCGACTTTGGCGACGGTCGCGGCTGGGATGGTCATGTGAGTGGTGGTAGCTTAAAGCTTGAATTAGGCGGCGGCTGGCATTTAGTTGACCGATTCAACCTAACTAAAGGCGCAGCAAACACCTTTGGTTTAGTGCCAGATGGTTCAGCTATAACCGTGGCTGAAGTTGCTGATAACGGAGAAAGCGCAACGGGTGCAGTTACTGGAAACACCTACGATGGCGACACCCCTATTCAACAAATTGGCCGTTGGGTAGTACTGAAAGACGTTGAGTCTTTCACTAACGACTTAGCCGTATCTAAATCGTGGGACAACTTCGATACCTCTTTGGGTATTTATAGCGCAACCACCAAAGCAGAAGACTGGTGGAGCATTGGTAACCAAGCTTACTATGCATTAGTGCCTGGCGGCGAAATGCTAGACGGAATTGCATGTAATAGCAGTGCTGAAGGCTGTGGCTGGAGCTACGATATAAACTCGGTAGGCGATGCCAGCACATTTGCACTGTACGCCACCAGCAACTGGTACGCCACTGAAGACTTAAGCATCGACTTTGGGCTTCGCCGTGAGAACCATGAAGTAAGCTACTCAGTTGATGAAGGCTTAGATGGCGTAATAAATAAAGCCTTAGAGTATGACGAAAACAAAACCTCGTGGACGTTAGGGGCTAACTACGCGCTTAATGACTTTAGCGGCGTGTTCGTACGTATGAACCGTGGCTACAAAATGCCTTATTTCGATGACTTTCGTGATAACTGGGGAGCGTACACTGGCGGCAACGACTTAATTAAAGAAGTTACCCAAGGCGAGCTTGGCTATAAATACATGAATGACAATATTCAGTTTTTCGCTACGGCGTTTGCTAACGAAGTAAAAGGCGATACCTTTGTTCGCCTGCCAGGTGCACCAGCTGAAATTTTAACGAATGAAGCATACGGTATCGAGTTTGACGGAAAGTACAACCATGACTCAGGTTTCTCACTTAGCGTAAATGCAACGCTACAAGAAACCGAAATTACGGCTAGTGCAACCAATGAAGGTAATGAAGCGCAGCGTCAGCCTGGTTGGCAAGTACGTATGACCCCAAGCTACGGTTTCGACGTGGGCGATATGTATGCCACAGTATACGGTACTTTATCGGCCGTAGACGACCGCTTTGGCGATAACGAAAATACGGTAGTGTTAGAAGGGTATGAAAAAGTTGATGTGGGCATGACACTTGAGCCTACCGATGCTCTTCGCGTTCAATTGTCTATCGACAACCTAACAGACGAACAAGGCATTACCGAGGGCGATCCTAGAAACCCTGATTCACCTAACGGCCGCTACATTATGCCAAGAAGCATGAAGCTTAGCGTGTCTTACCTGTTCTTTTAATTAACAGACTATAAGCTACCAATCCAAAGCCGGTGATCATTTCATCGGCTTTTTTATTACCCCCTCTTTGAAGCGCCATATTTCGCCACCATAATATAGTTATTGTACTGGCTCTTTTGCTGGGCACTTTACCATAACGCTTTGCCATAACTTTTACCTTAACCTTTTACCTTATTGTTGAGACATTATATGAAACGGGTTTTCTTATTCCTTGTTACCAACTTAGCCGTAGTGTTAGTGCTAGGTATTGTGCTGAATATTGTGTTTGCTGCTTTTGGTATTGATAACCGCAGTATTACTGGGCTATTAGTTTTCTCTGCGGTATTTGGTTTTGGCGGTGCGCTTATTTCATTAGCCATGTCGAAATGGATTGCCAAACGAAGCACGGGTGCCCAGGTGATTGATAACCCCACCACCCCAACTGAACACTGGTTAATTAATATGGTATCTGCCCAAGCTAAAAAGGCGGGTATTGGCATGCCAGAGGTAGCAATTTACGACTCACCTGAAATAAACGCCTTTGCAACCGGTATGAATAAGAACAATGCCTTAGTTGCCGTAAGCAGTGGCTTATTAAATGGTATGAGCGAAGATGAAGCGGAAGCGGTGCTTGCCCACGAAGTATCTCACATTGCCAATGGCGACATGGTTACCCTTACGTTAATTCAAGGAGTAGTGAACACCTTTGTTATCTTCTTAGCACGGGTTATTGCAGGCGCTATTTCTAACGCCACCCGTGGCAACAATAGCGGAGGCGGCGCTTTAGGGGGCTTTGCTTATTACGGCATTGTGTTTGTACTTGAAATGCTGTTTGGTATTTTGGCTAGCATTATTGTGATGTGGTTTTCCCGTCAACGTGAATACCGGGCCGATGCAGGCTCAGCCAAATTAGCGGGCAGACAAAAAATGATAGCGGCGTTAACGCGCTTAAAATCGAACAGTGAAAGTCAGTTAGATGGCACCATGATGGCCTTTGGCATTTCGGGTAAGTCGGCATTTTCAGAATTATTTATGAGCCACCCGCCCCTAGATAAGCGTATAGATGTGCTTAGACGTCGCGCGAAAGCGCAATAATAAAGGGAGTTACTACTGTGCCACCACCTAAAGCGATTTTTTTCGATATTAACGAAACCTTGCTTGATATGGCAGAAATGAAGCATGGTTTAGCGCCATTACTCGGTGGCAATGAAGATTTAGTCGATTTGTGGTTCGCCAACCTTTTGCATCACTCGCTTGTCGATATAGCTTCTAACCAATTTCATGATTTTATCAACATTGGGGCAGCTGCCTTGGTGATGGTGGCGCATAGTAAAGGTTTTAGCGTATCTGAAGATGAAGCCCTCAACGCCATAAAGAGCCACGTTACCAAGCTTCCAGCGCATGATGATGTGAAGCCGACACTTTCAAAGCTTCAGTCATTAAACGTGCCGTTGGTGGCGCTATCCAACTCCTCTATTGAAGGGCTAAAAACGCAACTGGAATTTGCAGGTATCGTTGAGTGCTTTACCCATGTACTTAGTACAGAAAAAATTAAAACATATAAGCCTTACCCCGATGCGTATCGCTGGGCGTGCAAAGAAGTTGGCGTTGAGCCAAAAGATGCCATGATGGTAGCGGCACATGGGTGGGATGTGAGTGGTGCAAAGGCCATAGGTATGCAAACCACGTTTGTAAACAGACCTGGCAAAATGATGTATCCGTTGGGGCTTGCACCCGACTTGAACGTAGAAAGTTTAACTGGGCTTGAGCAAGAAATGAAAAAGGGCGCATAAAGCACCCTTGGTATATAAAGTGTAGCAGGCTTTAGTTATCAGTTTTAGCCACTAATTGTCTGCCTTTAAACCCGTAACTCGAACAGTTTGAACGCTTAGTTTCTAGCGCACCCAACTGGCGCTTTAACCAAGACTTTTGAATACCCGATTTCGCTGCATCCATTTCACCACTAACTCGTGAAATTTCTTTACCCACATTCACGCACGCTTTAGCGGTTGGCTGAAACCCGCCATTTGCTAAGGCTGCAGAAGAAATTACTAATGCGACTGATGCGATTATAGCTTGCTGTTTCATACGATTCCCCAACGGCCTGATATAGTTCAAGCTCATTTATTTAGATAGAGACAAGGCTATCCGATACCCTGATTGTGTTGAAACTATAGCAATTATGATCTTATTTTTAGGTGTTACGAATTATACCTAATGATAATAAATTGAGGTATACCGCAACGTCCCATGCCTTTTGTTTACCTCATCATGTATTCGTATTGCTCATGATTTTAGAGGTGTTGCTAATGTTTCTTATCTTGTTATCGACCTGGTGTGAGCTTTCACGAGAACCCTTCCTTAGTTGAGGTTACAGTAACAGCTTCCTGTAACAGCAATGTTATCGTGACAACAAATCCGCTTTATTAAAACATCAATTAAATCAGCTAACAAGCCAAGTGGAAAACTTAGCGACAACATAGATTAAACAAAATCTAATTAAAGCCGTGTACCCACGCCAATCGACTCTAACGTATCGAGTATAGCATCTGCTAGCGAAACTAGCGGTGTAACGTAGCTGGCCGCATTTAATTCTATTGCCACCTTGGGCATACCAAACACAACACAGCTTTTTTCATCTTGGCAGAAGGTAGTGGCGCCTTGTTGTTTCATTTGCAATAAACCGTTAGCGCCGTCACGTCCCATACCGGTTAGCAACACCCCTACAGCATTTGCCCCAGCATTAGCCGCTAGTGAATTAAAAAGCACGTCTACCGAAGGTTTGTGGCCCGATTCTCTTGGGGCATCAGATAAGGCAATACGATAATCTGCGCCACTGCGTTCAACAACCAAGTGCTTATCACCCGGCGCTAAATAAGCATGCCCCGGTAACAGACGCTCACCGCCTTTCGCTTCACTTACCTCTATTTCACACAGGCTGTTTAGCCTACGGGCGTAGGTTGTCGTAAAGCCCGGCGGCATATGCTGGGTAATAACAGTGGCTGGCGCGTTTTTAGGGAAATGCATGAGTACATCTTTAATCGCTTCTGTACCGCCAGTAGACGCGCCCATTCCTATCACTTTTTCGCTACCCGTGTAGCGCATAGCAGCATGTTGGGATGCGCGTGATTGGGTAGGTGCACTTAATGTGGAGTGTGCCGCCATTCTAATTTTTTCCGTTATTACCGAGCGATACTCTTCCATACCTTGCGCCACACCTAGCTTAGGTTTTGGTACAAAATCTACTGCACCTAGTTCTAACGAACGAAGTGTAGCATCAGCCCCTTTTTCCGTTAACGTAGACACCATAACAACCGGTGTAGGGCATGCTTTCATCATAACTTCTAAAAACCGTAAGCCATCTACCTTGGGCATTTCAATATCAAGGGTGATCACATTAGGCTTAAACTCTTGCACCATTTTTTTCGCTACAAATGCATCGGGTGCCGCACCAACCAAAAGCATGTCAGCTTCATTATTAATAATTTCAGATAATAACTGCCTGATAAGTGCAGAGTCATCTACCACGAGAACTTTGATGGGCATTGTCAGGCTCCGTTAGCGAGAAATCATCGGGATTGGCTTGCTGAGATAGCAGCACGCGGTGGCTAGATTCACGCTCATACAAACTGGTATTATTAAAATTTCTAATTCGCTTCATATATACATTACCTTCATCCGGCAGAAAGTATATTTTGCGGGCGTAGTCGGACATTAAGTCACTATTTAATAGTGGAATGTTTTCCCTAGTTAAATAGTTAACAACAAACTCAGCGTTAATTCTGCCAATATCTTGTTGCACAAACCCAGCAAGCACTTTGCCGCCGCCAAAAGCTTTAGCCACCAGCTTTTCCTTTCTTGCCCCTAGTGTGATGAGTTTTTCAATAAGCATATCCATAGCATGCACACCGTATTTAGATGCAAGGTTGCTGTCTAGCTCGCTGGCTAAATTCAATTCAGGCAACATAAAATGGTTCATGCCGCCAATCTTCTTTTCTGGGTCGTAAATACATGCGGCAACACAAGACCCTAAAATAGTGACTAACACCTTATTAGAAGCGGTGGCAACGTACTGCCCTGGTAATAATTTAACGGCTTCTTTTCGAAATCGGTTGTCGAAGTAACTGATAGGTTGTTCATCTTGGCTCATACTGCTAACCCCTTTTAATTTACTGGCCGGTAAATAGTTTTACCCATAGGCCGTACCAACTCAGGGTACATAGTGAAGTTTTCAGAATGACCGGCTACATACATTCCCTCAGGTGTCATTAACTTAACCATTCGGGATAGAATTTTGCGCTGGGTGTCTCGATCGAAGTAGATCATGACGTTTCGACAAAAAATAATATCTATTGGGCTTTCAATGTCCCATGTGGGCGACATCAGGTTTAGGGTTTCAAACTGCACCATACGCCTCAGTTCATCGGCCACACGCACTTTCCCTAACTGCGCGCCTTTGCCTTTGTAGAAAAACTGTTGCCGATAGTGAGGAGGTAATTGCTCAATCCCATTTGCACTGTAAATCCCTGCGGCGGCTTTTTGTAGCACACGGCTATCGATATCAGTGGCAACAATAGTCACCGGAGGAGTAAAAGTGCCAAATACCGATGCCACTGTCATCGCGATGGAATAAGGCTCCTCCCCTGTACTACTGGCCGAACACCAAATGCGTTTTATGTTGGGATGCTGCTTTAAGTACGTTGAAAGCGCTTCAAAATGATGAGGTTCTCTGAAAAAAGAGGTTAAATTTGTCGTCAGCGCATTAACAAAATGCTCTTGTTCTTGGTGGTTGTGGGCCACCATTTCCAAGTAGTCTTTGAAACGGGTTAATTTTAATATGCGCAAGCGCCGCGCTAAGCGGCTATACACCATGGCATCTTTAGAGTCGGCTAGGCGAATACCGGCACGCTCAAACAGTAGCCGCCTAACTCTATCGAAGTCTCGTCGACTGTAGGCAAATTCCCTTTGCGCCACTACTTCGTGTAACTCGGTCATACACTAAAAGGCCTCCCATTCTGCTTCATCCGGCGACATTGGGTTTAACGATACTCTTGGCTTAGAAGGCCCCGGCCCCGATATCGCTCTTGGAGAGGATGTAGGAAACGATGCCATGCTATTCGATGACGTTGAGGCTGAACTAAAGCTCTGTTGTTCCACTTTAAATACAGCTACCCGCTGTGCTAATTGCCCAGACTGCTGCCTCATACTGTCTGCGGCGGCTGCCGCTTCCTCTACAAGTGCTGCATTTTGTTGGGTCATTTCATCCATTTGCACAACAGCGTTGTTGACCTCTTGAATACCGGTGGCTTGCTCGGAACTTGCTGCGGCAATTTCTGACATAATGTCGTTCACCCGCTTAATTGCCGTCACAATATCTGCCATGGTTTCACCAGACTTATTCACCAACACATTGCCGTTCGTAATCTTCTCTACCGAGGTTGAAATAAGGCCTTTAATATCTTTAGCCGCTTCTGCTGAGCGCTGGGCTAATGTGCGTACTTCCGATGCTACTACCGCAAATCCGCGGCCTTGCTCGCCAGCTCGCGCCGCTTCTACCGCGGCGTTTAGGGCTAATATGTTGGTTTGAAATGCAATGCCATCAATAACACCAATAATGTCAGAAATGCGCTGGGCCGAATCGTTGATTTCCCCCATGGTATGAACTACTTGTTCAATCACCTTTCCGCCTTCTGATGCCACATCAGATGCCTGACTAGCCAAACCTTTTGCTTGGTCGGCATTTTCCGCATTTAATTTTACCGTACCGGTAAGCTCTTCCATGGCCGATGCAGTTTCTTCCAGGCTAGATGCTTGCTGCTCGGTTCGACTGGATAAGTCGGCGTTTCCTGTCGCAATTTCATTAGAAGCTGTATCGATGGTTTCTACCGCATCGTGAATTTTGATAATGGTGTCGCGTAGTTCATCCACGAACTGGTTGATTGACTCACCAAGCACTTTAAAGTCGCCATCTAGTGGTTCTTCAATGTTATGCAGTAAATCACCTTCGGTAAGCTTAGACATCACGGCTTTAATACTGTCTACTGCTACCGTGCGCCCCGTAATGTCGGTAGCGTACTTCACTACCCTAAAGGGGTTGCCATTTTGATCGAGTATGGGATTGTACGAAGCCTGAATATAAACAGCATTACCTAGTTTACTAATACGCTTGTACTCGCCACTAGCATATACCCCTTTGCGCAATTGCTCCCAAAAGGCGGCGTATTCTGGGCTGTTTTTAAAAGCAGGTTCTACAAATATGCTGTGATGCTTTCCTTTCACTTCATCTAGGGTGTAACCAAGCGCCGATAAGAAATTACTGTTGGCATCTAAAATCACGCCATCTAAATCAAACTCGATAACCGCTTGAGATTTGCTTATGGCGATTAGTTGCCCTTCGAAGTAAGCGTTCTTAGCTTTTTCAGCGGTAATATCAGTGGCGAATTTCACCACCTTAAAAGGTTGCCCGTTGCTGTCTAAAATAGGGTTGTAAGAAGCTTGGATCCAAACGTCTTCGCCCTTGTTATTTACGCGGCAAAATTCTCCGCTGTGAGCTTCACCGCTTCGTAATACCGACCAAAAGTCTTTGTATTCTTGGCTACTGGCGTATTCTCGAGTAACAAACAGGCTGTGATGTTTGCCTTCAATTTCGCTTTCTGAGTAGCCCATGGCTGACAGAAAATTTTCATTCGCTTTAACAATATTGCCATCGGGAGAAAAAAGAATAACCGCTTGGCTTTGGTTAATGGCACTAACCATACCCGCGTGTTGATCTTCCTGTTCGTTATCACTCCATTGCACAACATACTGAGCGGGCTCTGAGCTTGACGCACTAAGCGGGGTAATATTGAGGGTAAACACACTCTCAGCCAATTGCGCATAAAGACTTTCTTCTCGGCACTGCAATATTTGATTCAGCAGTTGGGTATTACCTTTAATAACTGCCGATAAATTTTGCCCTTTTAAAGAAGCATGGCCGCCATGAGTGGAAACCGTAAAATCATCAGGGCATTGCTTCGCCAGCGCTAAAAAAGCAGGGTTGTGATATACAATATTACCCGCGCCATCAATTACCATAATGCTTGCGGTGCATGCATCGAGAATTTGCGTTTTGAGCTGCGCTTCGTGCTGTGCAGCTTTAAGCTCATCATTGTTGAGAAAGTTAAACACGCCCATAACCAGTTCATCCTAAATTTGCGAAATTTTTTACCGTTGCCGTCTTAGCTGTTACGCGTCTTCGTTAACGCTTTGGGGAGCAACTAAGCCCATTTCTTCACTGGTGATAAGGCTTTCAATATTCACCAGAATAACCATCTGACCATCTACATCTGCCAACCCGTGCAAGTATCGGCTATCAAAAGCCACACCAAATTCAGGTGGTGCTAGAATTTGGTCTTCCATTAACCGAATAACATCCGATACGCCATCGACCACAATACCTACAATGCGATCTTGTATATTGAGCATAATCACAATGGTAAATTCGGTATAAGTGGCTTCGCCAACGTTGAACTTAAGGCGCAAATCTACAATAGGCACAATGTCCCCTCGCAAATTGATTACCCCTTTGATAAACGCTGGCGCATTAGCAATTTTAGTGACTTGCTCGTAGCCACGAATTTCTTTTACCGTTTTGATATCTAAAGCGTAGTGCTCATCGGCAAGTACGAAACTTAGATATTCCTTGTCATCGCCCCCAATAACAGCCTGATGTAATGCGGTATCACTCATGCGAGCATGTCCTCCAATTGACTTGACGTATAAGTAGTTGCGATAGAGTCAGCATCGATAATAAGCGCAACTTTTCCGTCGCCCATAATAGTAGCGCCGGCAAGTCCAGCCACTTTTCGATAGTGAGCTTCTAGGCTCTTTATTACCACTTGTTGCTGGCCAACTAAGGCGTCTACAAGTACTCCAAAGCGTTTCTTACTGCTTTCAAGTAATACAACAATGGCTTCTGTGGGTTTACGGTTGGCGTTTTCTACGTCCATATAATCGTGAAGTGGAACAAGCGGCCAATATTGGTCACGTACATAAAGCACCGTATCGTTGCCTAGGGTTTTAAGTTGACTGGCAGTGGGCTGAAAAGACTCCACAATGTTGAGCAAAGGTATGACAAAAATCTGATTGCCAACTGACGCGCACATGCCATCAACAATAGCGAGGGTAAGCGGTAAATGTATGAAAAAGCCCGAGCCCTCGCCTAATGAAGACTCTATTTCAATCCGCCCACCAATGGCTTCAATATTCCGCCTTACTACATCCATACCCACACCACGGCCTGACACATCGGTTACCGCTTCGGCAGTTGAAAAACCGGCTTGAAAGATAAGCTGCCAGACTTCGCTATCTGGCATGTCATCATTAACAGTTAAACCATTGGAACGTGCTTTTTCCAAAATACGCGCCCTATTCAGCCCGCCGCCATCATCTATGATTTTAATAATAATACTGCCGCCTTTTTGCTCAGCGCCTAGAATGACGGTTCCCATTTCGGGCTTACCGGCGGCACGTCGCTTTTCGGGCAACTCAATACCGTGATCGATACTGTTTCTAACCAAATGCGTTAATGGGTCGACAAGCTTTTCAATCAGGCTTTTGTCAATTTCTGTATTCGCGCCTTGTAAAACTAAATCAACTTTTTTATCTAGCTTGCCAGCCAAATCACGAACTAGCCTAGGGAAGCGATTAAATGTAGCTGTTAGCGGTAACATTCTGACTGACATTACCGATTCTTGAATTTCACGAGTATTGCGCTGCAGCTCGTCTATCGCCACTTGCAAACGCTCACCTACTTGCCCATCTACTTCCTGTCCAATCATCGACAGCATAGATTGAGTGATAACGAGCTCGCCGACTAAATTAACCATAGAGTCGATTTTTTTGGTATCCACTCGAATGGAAGCGCTATCGCGACCAACACTTTTTTTATTCGTCTTAATAGGCGGCGCAGCATCACTCGCTTTTGGCGGTGACTTTTTCTTTAATGCAGATGTTTCACCTGTACCCTTTGCCGCAATAGGGTCTAGCACAAATAGTTTAGGTGAAACTACGGCTTCAGAATTGTCAGGCGTTGCCTTGTTTTCAGGCAGCTCTGTTGTATCGAAAAAGCCATAGCTGTTATCGCTGGCTGCTGGTGTAGAGACCTGCATTTCTGGTTCATCAAAAAAGCCGAAGCCGTCGTCTTCTGCGCTAGCGACTGCTTCGCTTGGCGTATCATCAAAGAACCCAAAACCATCATCACTTTGTGTGGACAACTCAACGTCGTTAATCTCGGTCTGTTGGCTAATGTTTGTGGTGAGGTCGGGCTCATCATCAAAAAAGCCAAAGGCGTCGCTGTTGTCATTTGAACTATCGCTGCTGTCAGCATCTGAACTGCCGTTGCTATTGTCAAAGCCGTTAGCGTTATCGACATCGTTAGAAGTATCAGCCGCGGCTGCACCTTGGGTTTCAGATAGCGCCCTTTCCAGCTTGGTAATACTGACGGCAATGGCTTGTTCTGGCACATCGACCTGATCGCGATAGGCAGATAACGTCGCTTTTAATACATCAAGGGTTTCTAGTAACAGGTTAACGATATTGGTGGTAACAGATATCTCTTGATTACGGGCTTTATCTAGCAGGTTTTCCATTACATGGGTAAGGTTCATTAGGGCATTGAAACCAAAAATGCCACTGCCCCCTTTTATAGAATGGGCCGCGCGGAAAATACTGTTGAGTTCTTCCGGGTCAGGCGAGTCTACATCAAGGCTAATTAGCAGTTGTTCCATGTCGTCGAGATGCTCATCGCTCTCGTCAAAAAACACGCCATGAAATTGCTCAATATCGATGCTCATTCTGAATCCTTCCAGGCCGGTATGATGTGAAGAGGATTAGCCCAAAACGCGCTTTGTCACATCTAGCAGCTTATTAGGATCGAAAGGCTTCACCATCCAACCTGTAGCACCCGCCGCTTTCCCTTTGGCTTTCATCTCTGGGCCTGCTTCTGTGGTAAGCATTACAATAGGCGTACGATTGAAACCGCTTAAACTACGTAAATTTTTGATGAGTGTTAAACCGTCCATGCGAGGCATATTTTGGTCAGTCAATACAAACCCAAATTGCTGAGACTTACATTTGTCTAATGCTTCTTGACCATCTTGTGCGGTAGTAACCGTGTAGCCAGCACCTTTTAAGGTCATCTCTACCATTTGACGAATTGATATAGAATCGTCGACTACTAAAATATGCTTGCTCATCCTTTCTATTCCCTCACTGCTTAAAAGTAATAACTTTTGATGTCAAAATCCTTTGTACCCTAGAATAACTCTACCTCTCCCGACTGCATGGATGTTGCAGATACTGGGTTATGATCGGTTTTTCCTCGTTGGGCAAGCGCTTGTTGGTAAGCCTTTAATTCAGAAGCAAATGCTTCCAAATTTTCAGGCTCTAATTGTTGGAGTCGCTCGATAATAAATTTCACAATATCTTTCGTATAATTAATGTGCTGGCCATTTATATCGCCAAACTGCATGCCTCTTATCGCGTTATTTATTGCATCATCAAGTTGTTGGCCAATACCCTCTAGTTGCTTGGTGGTAACTTGATCTGATTCTGCTTTGCGAATAATGTCTTTTAGCTCTTTACTGATATGGTCTTTGGCTTCAACCACATGGGAAATATCTTGAGAAGCAACGAACTCGGCAGTTTCTGTGAGCTTATCTACCAGACCTTTAATATTTTCTACCTGCTTCTTAATAACATCACTGAACTGGGTTGAGCGGGTAGATAACGCCCGTACTTCATCGGCCACCACGGCAAAGCCCCTTCCCGCTTCACCGGCTCGCGCCGCTTCAATGGCTGCATTTAACGCTAGCAAATTAGTTTGGGCTGAAATATCGTCTATTCCGCTAAGGGCATCGATAACCGTAGGCATTGCTTGTTGAATGATTTGTACTTGGCTCATTAAATGCTGCGTTGAAGAAGACATTTTTTCTGTGGAATCGATAAAGCTTACAAGGGTGCTGTCGGTATCTTGAGCAAAATTGCGCATTTTATCTGAGTAAGCGGTGCTGTTTGATGCATCAACGCTTAGCAGGGCATCAATGCAATTAACCTGTTCTGCCACAAGGTCTTTTAAACTGGTAAAGGCTTGGCTAAGGGTAACAACAGCATCATCTTGGGTTGTTCTAATAGAAGATAAATTGCCCTCACATATTGATAGCGAATGCGCAATCTCCCCCCCTGCTAATGCAATATTATCTTCTACATGACTGGTGCTGGACTGTGTTTCTTCCATAGAGGAATTAGCATCAGACGAGGTGTTCTTACTTGACGAATAAGCGACAAAGCCGATTAATACCACCGTAAGCAAAACAAAGCCGAACAGCGCTGAGCCTAGAAAGAACAGAGCCCAAGCCGCTAATAACCCTACCACTACGCCCACCAGATAGAGGTTAGCGCTACTTTTTGAATGTGTAGATGAACTTTCCACGTTTGAATGCAAAAGGATCTCCTTATACTTTGCCACTACTCCTTCATCACGCCCGATTAAACCGAGCGAAATATGCATGACGTGTGTTCAATGTCATAAAGGTACTTACTCTGTACATTGAAGGGGAGTAAGTAGGCAACGCGTTAGTCAGTGTTGATTACAATATGGACTAAGCGTAGTACCCAATTTGGAAAGTTGGCAAGTAACGAGATGCGAAAAACTGCTATATGTGCAAAAAAACCTATAAAAGGCGGGAAAGTGTAGTTTTAAACTCAAAAGTCATTAATTGGTTATTTGCTGCATGAATAAGATTGATTTTGAAGGCTAAGAACGGCTGAACTTCCCTTATTCCAAAATTCTGTATTCATGCCAATATAACGCGCTCCTGAGGCTGAACGGGCATGCTGTAATATATGAATATTACCATTTTCAGATAACTTAATGGTATCTGGGCCTAAAAAGCGCACCACAATGTTTCCTGCTGTCGCACAATTAAACTGATGCGTTCCTGTGGTAGCAGCATCCATTTTTTCATTCTTCGCCGTGTCTTGTGCGGACATTTTTATTAACTTCAGTCTTTGCTTACCGGCATTATCATAAATAACCAACCAGGTGCCCTTTTGAATTTCGTAACGGCTTGCCGCTTCTAGCGCTTTCACAAATCGCTGTTCTTGCGCTGACATGGCACTTACACACGCGCGGCGAGTCGTTGCCAGTTTAGACGTTGCAAACTCACCTTCTGCTAATTCGCCCGCTTGTAAATTAAGTATGCCTGAGAATTGATTACAGCCAGTAAAGCCGGAAATTCTATTTTTTGTTACTAACTCTACGGTCATCATACTGCTATCGATAATGCCACCCATGTCGATGCTCTCCACCTGCCAAGTACCGGTTAGGGTGGTTGCAGATTCATCTTCGCTCACTGAGTCTGCGTCTGAGGACATTTGACTGGCGTTATTACTACAACCAGTGATGATAAAAAGCAGACTCAATACAATTAAAAGTGAATTATTAAAATAAGAAGGCATGACTGATCCTAGCCGTTTTAAGATGAAGAAAAAGATAAAGGTACTTATGTACAATATTGCGTAATGTGGCCTGAAAGTAGCAAATATGCTCACTATTTGGAAGCGATACCTCAACCAACTTGCAAATAATAACAATTATCAATAGCATGTAGTCTCTCAACTTGGGTACATACTATGTCTGCCGCTCGCATTTTAATAATAGAAGACGATATAACCCTTAGCGATCAGGTAGCTAGGCTGCTAAAAGAAAAAGGGTTTACCACTACGCAGTGCCTAGATGGCCAGAAAGGCTTGTTAGCGGCGCTGCAGGAAAGCTTCGATCTTATTTTACTCGATATTTTGTTACCTTCGCTGAATGGCTTGGCTGTTTTGAATCAAATTCGAAAAGTTAAGCATACTCCGGTAATGATGATTACCGCCAGTGGCGCTGAACAAGAGCGTATTGAAGGCTATAGAAAAGGCGCTGATGATTACTTGCCTAAGCCGTTTAACTTCACAGAAATGATGCTTAGAATAGAGGCTTTACTACGTCGTAGCCAGCGAGACGCTATCCCCCCCAAACAAGCTTCACAGTTAATCATTGATGAGCTTCAACTTAACCGAATAAAGCAAGATGTTTGCTTTTCAGGTCACGACGTTGAGCTCACCCCCATTCAATTTAAGTTGTTATGGGTGTTGCTAGAAAATCACCATGAAGTGATGACCAAAGCCTTCTTATATCAAAGCGTGCTTAACAGGCCATTCAGCCGTTACGATAGAAGTTTGGACATGCACATCAGCCGTGTACGTAAAAAGTTAGTAGAAGCAGGTATGCCGCCAGAAAGGCTTTCTACGCTTCACGGAAAGGGCTATCGGTTTTCATGAAATATACCCTGTTTTGGCGAATGTGTACTGTTATTGGCGTGGGTACTGTACTGCTGTTTTGGGCCATTGACTGGTTAACAAATCATACCGAATCTAGCATGAGCTTTATTGCACAAGAACATCAACAGCAATTGCTAGATTACGGAAAAAAAGCCGATGAAATTTGGACAAATGAAGGCGAAGAAGCCTTGTCAGTTTGGCTTAAGATGCTTCAAGAAAAAGAGCAAACGTGGGTAGGCGTAGTCAGTTCAGAGATTACTCCTCTGGCCGACTCTACTATCTACAAACCCTTTTTCGACCGCTTTCAATACGGCAGAAGTGTGGAGTGGAAAATACACTTATATTTTCAGCAAAACCCCGTAATGGAAATTCCCTTTGCCGACGCCAATACCCACCTTTTAATTGAACTACCCCAACGCATGCGCCCAGGTGCCATGCTGCTATATGCCAATGCCATGCTGCAAATTGCACTGCCGCTAATATTACTGTGCATATTAAGTTTAGTGTTATACCGCCACGTTATGTCGCCTTTAAGAAAGCTGGAAAACGTCACAAAATCTTTCAGCGCCGGGCATTATGATGTAAGAACCAATGCATCGCTGCTTGAGCGGAATGACGAGCTTACCCGCTTAGCCGTTACTTTCGATATGATGGCCGATAGAACCAGCAAACTTATTTATAATCAACGTCAGTTGCTAGCAGATTTGTCTCATGAATTGCGTACACCCTTAACACGTATAGATATGGCGGTTGATTTTGTAGAGCAGCAAATTAACCCGCAACAAGCATTAGCGCGACTTCGCTACGAAGCATCTACTATGCGCAACCTAGTGGAAGACACGCTTACTCTCGCTTGGTTAAATACCGAGTCTCCACAGTTAAACGCTGAAGACTTCGATTTGGTGGAATTAATACAGGTTATATGCGAAGACGCACGATTCGAATACCCCGACAAAAACCTTGTTAGCACGCTGCCAAAAAAAGCGCCGCTGACCCAAAGCAGCCAAATAGCATTGGGCCAAGCAATAGAGAATATTATTCGCAACGCATTGCGGCATACCCCAGAAAAATCGGAAGTAGAGGTACTGCTCAGCAGCACCGAGAAGGGTTACCGGCTATGTGTAAAAGACAATGGCCCCGGTGTGCCTGAACATATGCTTGGGGACATCTTTAAGCCTTTCTTTCGGGTAGATAAAGCCAGAGTATCCAAAGGCGAACGAATAGATACATCGCAAAGCACTGGCTTTGGTTTAGGGTTGGCGTTAGCCCACCGACAAATTGAGGCCGTGGGCGGTACTATCAAAGCTCGAAATTATACTGATGTCGCCGGCCAGCGCAGTGGGCTAAAAATTCAAATTGAATTGCCTAGCTCATCCACCACAGCTCGCTAATATTCACTCATACCTGCGTATTTTAGCGATAAGAGCGATATTGATTTAAGAATTTGCCCCTGCATTTTCACGCAACCGTTTAGGCTCGCTGACTAATCTGCGCCACGCCAATACAATGCCGGTATACACCAGCACACAAGCAAGCAAGGACACCACCCCTGCCACGGTTTGGCCCACAACCCCAAAGTATTCACCGGTATGTAGAAAGCGAGCCGTGCCCCACGCTTGACCACCAGCAGACCAATCTTGCTTTCTTAGCACCTTGGTTACTTCTCCCGTCTGGGTATCGAAAAAAAGCGAATACGCAAGCTCTTGCCTATGCCCTATGCTTTTATCAATGAAAAAACGTGCTTCATGAATATCTTCACCTATTTCCATCCACATTGAATACCAATCTGCGTAGCCATTCGCGTTGGCGTGTTGCTGGGCTGCATTAAACAGCGTTTCATAGGGCACCACGTCAGCCGCTAAACTGGTAATTTCCTCATGCTGCTCCCGCGTCGGTACACTTTCACCAAAGGCGCCATATATGGCTTTATTGGCCCAATCGAAATGAAAAATAGTGGCGGTTAAGGTAATAACAAATAGCGGTATTAAACACCAGATACCGAAGACGACATGCCACTGACGATTTCGATGATGGGAATTCTGGTAAGTTTTGGGTAATAGAACCTGCTGTTTAAAAGCTCTTAAATTTAAACGCTTAGGCAACCATAAATACAGGCCACTTACGATTAGAAAGAGGAATACTAAGTTGGCATACGCTGTGATGTTTTTACCCACCACGCGATAGTCGCCCGCAAGAGATAAATAACGATGAAAGTCGGTGACCACATGGAAAAACTCCCCCACCATGCCCTCGCCTTCTCGTAGAATTTCGCCAGTATAAGGGTGTAGCAAAAAGCTGTGTCGCCCCGCCCAAGCAGGGATAGCTGCGCCTTCGCGGTTTACCCAACGAACATAGATATGTGGTTCGTTAGGCTTCAATGCCTGTAAAATTGTAACCACTTCATCGGTGCTAATGCGCGCCCTAGCGGCGCTATGTGCTTGTGTATCAGTGTTCTCGCCTATGCCCTCGCCTTCGTGTTGCACAGCCGTTTCACTTACATCTGTAGACAACTTAGCAGGCTCTACATCATGCAGCCTTTCACTGAACTCTACAATTTGCCGTTCATAGGTTAGTAATACGCCTGTAAAAGACATACACAAAACAAATATGCCGGCTATTAAGCCGGCAATAAGGTGGGTCCAAAAGACCCACTTCTTTATAGTTTTAGACACCATCGGGTTAACGACCTAGTGCTAAAAGTCGTAGGTTACTGATAGCCTGATATCTCTACCTGCTTCATGGGGGCCAATAACAGTGCCAAATACTTCGCTATAGTCACCCACGCTTGAATGGTCGATGTAGTACTCATCAAACAAGTTAGATACCGCTAGGTTAACAAGAATATTGCTTGTGGCCTGCCACTCACCATACAAGTCAACAAGGGTGTAGCTTGGTTTGTTTAAGCTATACAAGCTGTCTGTCCAACCCAAATCAACCGCTTGGTGCAAGGTATCAATATCAATAGACCTAACCTGTCTAATACTAGTCCCCACACTTATATCGGCGTTAACGGCGTAATCTACGCCAACCACTATGGTATCGCCGCGGCTATTACCTAAGCCCACAAATTCATAACCGTTTAAATCAATAGATGAATAGTCAACGCTGTATAGGCCGTCTCTTGGGTCTAATTCAGTATCGGCGGTCGAGAAGCCAAAGAAGAAGTCGAATGAATCGACGCGATAAGCAAGGTCGAATTCAATACCGCTGCTTTCTACGCTACCGATATTATTAAAAACAGAGTTTCCTTCAAAGCCTTCAAAAATCACATCATCTAGGGTTGAGTTAAAAACGCTTAATTTCGCATTTAAGTTATTCGCACTGTATTCAATAGACACTTCAATGTTTTGTACTGTTTCGGGTACAAGATCATCAGCCACTACAGGAATGTCTGAGCCATCGTAAAGATAACCGTCGATAGTAAAACCATCGCCAATTTCTTTTCCCCTTGCCGCTTCGGCATAACCCAAACCTAAGGTCCATGCTTCGGTAAGCTGATATGCAACACCAATATTAAAGCTTAGTTCAGAGTCATCTAGTGAAGCTTCGCTGTCGGTAACCGGTGTACCGTAATACTCTTCAAGCAAAATGCGTTGCTGGAAATCATAGTCGTCGTAGCGCACACCATAGCTAAGCAATAGTTCAGGGGTAATGTTGCTATAACCTTGAGCGTAGATGCCCATAACGCTGCTTTCTTCCGCGTTCTCTACCGCTCCTGCAGCTGGTCCACTTTCCACTTCATCACTACGGTAATCTACCCCGTAAACAAATTTGTGGTTTGCCGTTTCGCTGGTATTGCGAATATCAAAACCGTAAGTGTCTATCTCGGCTAACCAATTAAAACGGCCACCTTGGAATGAAGAATCGGTTTGATAAGCGGTGGCTTCTAGGTAAACCATATCGCTATGTGCGAAACGATAGTTTGCTACATAGGTATCACGCTCGGCTTCACTTGGGTAAAGCGCTGCACCTTCTAATACTACCCAGTTCGGGCGTGCTGAAAACTCACCTTCTTCGTCACGTTGCTCAACACTTAGCGACAAATAGTGATTTTCAGCAATATCGCCACTGGCTTTAAGGAACAACATGTCCTGATCGGCCGCTGTACCGTAAATTTCGTTACCGTCGCCATCTTCCATATTGTTGCGATCGACAGTGCTGTAATAACCTAGCACGCCCCATGTATCGCTTAGCTTGCCGTAAAGGCTGCCACTATAGCGGGTACCATCGTTCGAAAAGTAGCTTGCTTTAACACGGCCACCAAATTGCTCGCCTTCAGCTAACAGGTCATCCGCATCTTTGGTTTTAAAGCGAATTGAACCACCAATAGCGCCTGGACCACTGGTTGCTTCACCAGCGCCAGCCTGCACATCAATTTGTTGTAACAAATCTGGGTCGATAGTGACACGGCCAATGTGATGGAAAAGTGTGGAGGTTTGCTGTGCACCATCTACGGTGACATTTAAATAAGCATCTTCTAGGCCGCGAATATATATTTTTTGTGCCACGCCAACTGAACCACCAACACTAATTGAAGGCGAGTAGCGAAATATATCAGCGAGATCATTAGCTTGGTATTGCTCGATTTCTTCAGCAGTAATACTTAGGTTTGTTGCAGCGCCTACTACCGATATTTTTTCAACAGCGGCCGTTTCGACAGGCTTAGTTTCATCAACTGCTTGTACTTGGGCATAGGAAAACGCGCTAGATAGTGTGCAAACCGCACCAATGAACACTCGTTTTTTCAAAGAAAGCTCCAATTAAATGTTTAGTTATTCTTAATAAGAAACATTCTCATTTACTTTGCATTGAAAAGGTAGTGTTTTTACAATTGTTACATTCAGCCACATGCACTAGAGATTCTTATCTTTTTGTACCTTTTTTAGGTAAGCCGCTAAGCTTTTATCTTTCTCGTTTTTATACCTGCGATCGAGTACAGAAAATTCAGATATTCGGTCGAGCCGAAAACTCCTAAATGCGCCGCGAAGCTCACACCAACCAGCCAACAGCCAAATTGGGCTAAATGAAATAAGTGCTAAAGGGCGTATTACGCGAACAGTCTTTTTGTCATTAAGGTCCAGATAGTGAAATTGCACAAATTGCTTACGCCTTATGCACTCCCTGACGTCAGTAAAATTCACCTGCCAAGGTATCTTGTAACGGCTTGGCGCTGAAAAAGTACTAATTTGATGAAGTTCATTAATTAAAGCCGCGGGTAGTGTAGCCTGTATTTTTCGATACGCGCTTTGTGCTTTTTGAGCAAACTTTTCATCTGTCCAGTTACTCACCATGCCTATCCCCAAAGCAATTGCTTCTAGTTCGTCAGCGTCAAACATAATGGGGGGAAGGTGGTACTTTTTATCAATTACATACCCCACTCCGGCCTCACCAAAAATAGGAATACCTGAGTCAATCAAGTCTTGAATATCTCTGTAAACAGTACGAAGACTGACTTCAAACGTGTCTGCTAAGGTTTGTGCAGTTACAGCCTGATGCATTCTTCTTAAATGATGAACGATGTCGTTTAATCTGTCGGCTTTACGCATAAGACGCTATGTAAACCTAATCAGTGAGTGGCGTTATTTTAGATAAACACTACTGACATTAACTGTCAGTAGTCAATGGCTACTATGTAGTTGCGACACTTAATCACTTAGGAGAAAGACATGATTGGATACGTAACAATTGGAACAGCCGACTTAATAAAATCAGGTGCGTACTACGACGCCTTACTAGCCACAATAGGCGCTACACGGTTTATGGAAGAACCCAATTACTTTATTGCGTGGTCACGTTCACAAAACGACACTTCGCTTGCAGTCTCACTACCCTTTAACAAAGAACCGGCCACGGTGGGAAATGGCACTATGGTTGCCATCGCATTAGAAACCCCAGAACAGGTTAAGGCCTTCTATAACAAAGCCATTGAATTAGGAGGTACAGACGAAGGCGCACCCGGTTTTCGCCCTCAAGAGGCAGATTCAGGCTTCTATGCAGGTTATTTCCGAGACCTAGATGGTAATAAGCTGAACGCGTTTTGCATGGTAGAAGAATCTGTAGCAGGTAAGCGTATTCTATAAATAGTATTTTATATGTTGAAGAAGCTTGGTCACTATAGCGCAGTTTCTGCTGCGCTATTTTGATTCAAGGAAATTAAGAATGCCCAAAGTATCACTTAGCTTGCCGTAAAGGCTACCGCTATAACGTGGACCGTCATTAGAAAAGTAGCTCGCTTCTACTCGACCACCAAAACGTCCATCTTTAGCTAAAAGGTCATTAGCATCTTTGGTTTTGAAGCGAACTGAACCACCAACACTAATTGAAGGCGAGTAGCGAAATATATCTGCGAGATCATTAACTTGGTATTGCCCAATGTCTTCAGCAGCAATGCTTATGGTTGTTGCAGCACCTATTACCGATATTTCTTCAACAGAGGCTGTTTCGGCAGAAGTAGTATCGTCAGCCACTTGCGCTTGGGCATAGGAAAACGTGCTGGATAGTGTGTAAACCGCACTAATGAACACTTGTTTTTTTCAAGGAAAGAACCGTTTAAATATTTAATTATTCAAAATACAAAAGGCGCTCGTTTGCTTCACACTGAAAAGGTTGTGTTTCAACAATTGTTACATTTTGAATTGAGAGGGAGTTTGGAAGGTTACATTTGTTCGTCTTCAGGCTGAGTATTTTGATCTTCGCTATTCGCTTGCTCAGCTAGCTTTTCTCGCTCGGCTTTAGAAACATAAGCCGGCTTATTACTCTTATGAATTTTAGCGTTCGCCTTTTTATCTTTTTTCTGAAGTTTCTTGATGATTTTTTTACGACGGTTCATTCCCAATCCTTCACAAACAGCCTCACTGATTCCTCATATTATACAGCGTTCATGGCTCAACCTGCCATAAGCGTATTAACGATTACAATTTTTGATTAGCAGTCACTATTGAATTTTAGTAACAACAGTTTTCCCTAACTTTAAATTAAGTTGCGGCACACTTATTGAACACTTATCAGACTGTTGCTACCAATTACTGAAAGTAGGCTATCGCCAGTTGAAAAATAGGTGAGATTATTCCGCCCCTTAGGGAAAATAGGTGGTTTGTTGCCGCTTTATAGTTTGATAACTCGTTACTTAGCCTCGCAAGGCAGGTTCCCCATTGTAGCTTTCTTGGAAGTACTCATTTAGAACGGAGAGACTTATGCTTGATAGTATTACCCAATCCAATACAGGATTCAGTCAATCCTCATTAAACCAACTTCAGGTTCGCTCCTTAACCGAAGACGAAATATCCGGCTTCGGCGACATTCTTCGCCAAGCGAATGAGCAAACGACTACGTCGAAAGAATTTTTGAAATCACTGTCATCCGACGAACTGCAATTAGTCAAAAAAGCCAATAGCCTTGCAGCAAATATTGATGTGGACTCTCTTAGTCAAGAAGGTGCCCAAAATCTATTAAGCCAGCCAGATGGCTCTGACTTAGTCGACTTAAACAATGATGGCATTGTTGAAATTGGTATAGGTAGAACTATTCACTTCCCCCCCGTAAATGCCCCCGCTCATGTAAAAGCCGCATGGGAAAAAGCAACAGAAGGAATGGATTGGGGAGAGAAAGCACGTTTAGAACTGACTATGTTTTCTATGGTATACGGGTTTGGGATAAACGGTGTTGATCCCGATGCGGCTTTGCCACCTGAACAGCAGTGGAATAGTAAAAATATAAATGCGTTGTACGAGTATGCGCAATCAAATCTAGAATTCCGTGTAGGGATGGAAGGTTGGACTGATTACAATAGGCAGCTTGATAAGGTATACGACAGCTTCTTTTCTTCCATTCGCCAGACTGGCAGCAATAAATTTCAGCAAAGTGCTAGTGCTTTAAAATCGACTTCGTCATTGGGCTCATCACCAGACCAGAACACGACTACTTCTATGTCACCCAGTGATAGAATTAAAGAGGTTAATCAGTTAGTGCTTGATGCTAAATCAGAACTTGATACAACAACTTAGATCAAAAAAGCCCCGCATTTTCATGCAGGGCTTTGTTGAATAATGGTGCCTCGACCCGGGATTGTAACGCGCGGTGCAACCGCAGGGACACGCGGATTTTCAATGCAATCCAAGAGTTTAATTAATTGTTTTAATTAGTTTTTTATTTTCTTTGCAAATTCTTTGCATAAGCTAGCGTTTCATGACCTACGATCAGCATGGCAAAGTAAACCAAAAATCTATTCGCAACTTTGATGCTGGGCGTTTTGAACCACTGCAACGTGTACCGGCTTCCAAATGCAGAACTCTGCACTTTAATTAATATTTATGTATCTTTACTTACTTTATTTCGTGGTTAAATCTCTAATGAAAACCCTATTAAAAAAGTACGCCCACTCAATGTAGTATTATAAGCTCGGTCGTTTGAATCGCTGTATAGCTCCTCTCTAACATCAGTTAAATTTAGACCTTCTATCGTCACTCTTAATGATTGACTAAGTTGCATGCTCGCCGATGCATCAATGTAAGTTGTTGCATGATAGCCTGATTCGTCTTGGTCTGTGTTTCCCGGCTGGACTGATAATATATAAGGACTGCGATAGACAGCTGACACGCGGGCCGACCAATGCGATTGCTCGTAATACACCGTAAAATTATAACTACGTCTAGACAGCCCCGCGAACGTTTTAACCTGATTTTCTCCCGTTCCTTGTACATCTCGGTAAAGGGTTTGTCCCTCGGCGTAAGTAAAGTTGGTATTAACCCCAAGAAGATCAAAAGGGGAAGGAAGAAATGCTAAATCACGGGAATAAGTAATTTCAAAACCTTTAAATGTGGTTGTATCGGTATTCTCGGGTGTACTGACATAAAAAACATCATCGACACTATCCCCATCTTGTAGCAAGCTAGCGGGGAGTCCCAGTTCGCGATACGGTATAGCTTCAACATCTTCCACTACGAAATTATTTATCTGCTTGAAGAAGCTAGAGAGAGCCATAATACCGCCGTCTTCGAAATACCACTCAACACCGGTTTCTACATTCAATGACTTTAGGGGCTTTAAATAAGGATTTCCTAAAAATACTTGCCCAATGTCGCCCTCATTCCGGGATGCTTGCGACACCTCGGCGGTAATAGCCAAATCTTGAATAGACGGGCGCGTGATATTCTCATCTACGCTGGCACGCCATAACCAATTGTCGTTGAGTTCAAGTACTGTATTAACGCTAAAAAGCACATCGTCATAAGTTTTGGTGACGGCTGACGGCAATCCCTTTTGAATACCTGAAGACGTAAACTGCGTATTGAAATACCGAATTCCCCCTTGCGTATAAAGAGGCTTACCCAGCCAATGTCCTACGCTATCGTACATCGCGTAGAGCGCGAGAGTGTTTTCTTTAACCTTAAAGTTGGAACTATCTACTGTATCTTCGGCGGTAAGTTGTACGTTACCCAAGTCAAAATGCGTTTGAATAGCATTAAGGTTGCCCTGCATCCATGTTTTATCTGGGTGCTGACTGAACAGAGATAAGTGCGCTTTAGACAGAGTATTATCATCAAGAGCTGGGTACACACTTCTAGCGCGATCCATCCCTGTGTTTTCAAAGGATTTATAATGTGCACCCGCCGACACGGCATCACCGTTACTAAATAAATAGCGAAGTGATGCCTTCACATTGTTGTACGAAGTACGTATTTCATTTTCCTGAAAGTAAAGATCTTTCACGGTTAGTCCGGTTAGAGATGCCGTATCCATATTAGTAGAATAGCTCTCGCCGTAAAAACGGTCTTCACGAAAGTCCGTAACAATATCCACCCCAGTTTTACGAATGTTGACTTTATTTACTTTAGGCTGCGAGTAATCACTGGCACTGCTGCCAAGGCTAACGTTAAGGCTTAGTGCAGAAGTGGGCTGCCACTGACTTTCCATACTCAATTGATAAAACGTTGACGTATTTTCATCTTCCCGAGTTTCGATACGCCATGTTGCATCGGTATATTTCGCAAACAATATTTCTTTGTCATTTTTATTTTGTTCCCATGCTAGTAGCGTAACATTGTCATTGTCTTTCACTGCAATATGATGCTCATCAAGACTATTATGTAAACGGCTGGCAATGCTGCTAAATGCAACTTGCCACTTATCGTTTGGCGCGTATTGCAGTGAGGCTGTTACCCCTAATCGACGTTGATTATTATTCCAAAGAGAATATCGATGGCCTCTGGGAAACCAGAATACGCCTTGTGCTAATTCGTGCTGCAACACACTATCTTCTTCTCCGCTGTAACGCTTTTTCTCCTGTCGCCACCGCGTAGTATTAGTACCAAACTCAGTAGTGTGTCGCTGACTGTATACAGCGGAAACAAGACCTCCGAGTTTATCATTTCGTCGGCTGACCAACCCAATAATACTTGGGTCGAGCTGTTTACTGTTTTCGTTGTAACTTTGTTTCACGGTAAAGGTATTTATGTCATCCACAAAATCGAAGGGTTTTGGCGTATACAACATAACTGTGCCACCAATACCGCCTTCATCTTGTTCCACCGAATACGATTTACTTACATCAATACGATTAAAAATCTCTGATGCAAATAGTGTGAAATCGAAGGCTCGGGTACGACTCACACTTCCTCTGGCGTCCATCGCCGATGATGTCATTGCCATCGCTTCCATACCATTTACCTTTACGCGGGTAAAGTCAGGACCTAGTCCCCGAAGTGAAATCTGTCGCCCTTCGCCTCCTTCACGGGTGATAGTAATGCCCGGTATACGTTGTAATGAATCAGCCAAATTCAAATCGGGGAAATCAGTAATGTCTTCTGACAAAATCGATTCTTGAGTGACCATGGCAAGGCGCTTTATCTCTCTGGCACGAATAAGAGATTGGCGAAATCCTGTGACTTCTATTTCAACAGTTGGGTGAGTACGAGTAATAGCATTGCTTTCTGTTTGGGTTGTTTTGCTAGTGTTTTCGTTTTGTTGTGTGTCGCACCGATGAATAACCCAGCCATTTTGAACAGGCGCTAAACAAAGTGAAAAAGATTGCAGTAGTGAAGATAAATCACTGGCGTTAGTCGTGCGCCATTGTGCAGGCGTTATGGTTAACCCCTTAAGCAAGGTGGGGTCAAATGCAATGGTTTCGCCGGCGTCACGACTAAATTCAGTGACAAGCTGTGATAAGGGAATAGTATTGATCGTTTTGTCTGCTAACCCTTCTTGAGCAGCAAAACAAGCAGGCGATAAACCGACCGATATTAACCAAAAAACGTGACCCGCAATGACCACTGACTTTTTGCTTCTTCGGTTTATCATGCCAATTTAGTTTACTTGTCGACGTATTTCGAAACCTGAACGAGTATCAGCAACCTCCAGTTGATAGAGAGAACTAAGTACCGCTAACGTTTGCGTAGTATCTTCTAGTTTAAAGTGACCAGCCACCCGGTGTTTCCCAATAGTGCTATCTATAATCAAAATAGGCTTATCTGAATAACGGTTCAATCGTTCCAACAAATAAGTTAGAGATTCATCATCTACTTCTATCCAGCCTGTGCGCCAATCTACCACTTGTGACAAATTAACACGCTGCACCGGTTCTGCAACTCCCCTATTAATTGTTATTTTCTCGCCTGCCTTGAGCAATACAGCCGCGCTATCGACCTTACCTCGAACTTCTACAATGCCCTCGTGTACTACCACGTCAACACGCTGCCCTTGCCTATCGATGTTGAACGCCGTGCCAACAGCCGTCACTGAAGACAGCCCGGCCTTTACTACAAACGGGCGAGCCCGGTCTTTCGCCACATCAAAATACACCTGCCCCTTTTTCAAGTTCAAAGCGCGGGTATCGTCAGAAAATAGAACGATTAGCTCACTTTTGGGTTGTAGTTGCACCTCACTACCATCACTTAGTGCCTCGTGCGCGGAAGTAATTAATTGGGATGAGGTTGAGGGGGTTATGACGTGATAGCGTGAAAATACTAGCGCAATCACAAGTAATGACGCAGCAATGGCACTTCCCCATGTCACAAGTGAACGCCTTCGGTTTGCGATTTTCGACGACTTTTGGGCGTTTAAATAAGCAGCATGAACTGCTGGGTCTTCCCAAGTTGCTATCATCCTTTCTAACACTTCTTGATGTCGCTCACTTTCATCTAACCAACGAATAAAACGGCGTTTATTTAACGCATCTAAATCTCCGTCTGCGAGCCGGTCAATCCACTCACCTGCCTCTAAGTATGTCTTTTCTTGTTGGCTTGTCATTATCTACCTGCTTTTATCCAGATGCAGTTGAATATCTGCCATTGCACGCGAAATATGCTTTGTTACTGCTTCTGCCGAAATATTCAAGCTAGACGCTATGGCTTGACGGCTTTGGCCTTCAATACGACGCATTTCAAAAACACGCCGGCGTTGGACTGGCATCGCATTAATCACTTGCGCAATGAGCTCGATTCGTTGTTGTGTTTCAAGGTGCAGCTCTGGATTTTGTCGGTAGCAACGTTGTTCATCAACATTGTCAGTGTCTAGAAGCTGGCGTTTCGAAAGCAGATTTCTCGCTACGCGAAACGCGTATGCGAGAGGGTTATCAATAACGGTTGCTTTAGATTGCTCTAAAACGCGAACGATTGCCTCTTGATAAAGATCTGCCGCCTCTTCACTGTTAACGGAATGCCTATGCAAGTATTGCTTGAGGACTTTTGAATTTATCAGCGTTTGAAGTGAAGAGCTGGGGGTTTCTTCTGGCATGTCTAACGACGATACTGCTGTATTAATATGATGGTCACTTATCATCGCACTCGCCTGTGACAAATTCATTGCAGTAACGAGAAGTGTGATGATTGGGGTGGTGTAGATATACGGGATTGCTGTAAAACCAGAGATCATCCCACGGATTTTCGCCTTTGGGATCAACCTCTGGCTCCAATTCTTCTTTTAAGTTGGTCCCGCGTACTCGTATGTATGCATCTCTGTCAGGTGCGGGCAAAGAAAATTGCACAACATTATACGCTCCCTGTCTTTCCCAATCTTGCTGAAAAAAACGATGGATCACCTTCACAGGCGCTTTTTCTGTTTGGGGATATTTACCAATTACATCTCCATAGATTATATCTAATCGCTCAACCGCCGGATATTGACGATTGAAGTTAGTACCTTGCGGGTCGTGAAACGCGACAGTAACGGTTATAGGTGCCTTATTATTGACGTCTAAAGCTAACGTACCACCGATGTTAACGCGCTTGGCTCCGTGTTCAACACTCACGTACAGCTCGTCAATCAAATCGCCAGTAACAATAAATACATTTCCTTCGCGCAGACCATCTAGTACGCTGTCGTAGGCTCGTGCCGCTCGTACATACGTTTTGGCGTATTCTCCTGGCCAAAAATCTGTACGTCCTTCGGTATAATGTGCATGGCTATCAGAAACAGCGGTGACCGTCCATTTTCTGCCCTCAGCCAGTAATTTATCCCAAACTCCTCCAACAATGGCCGACATTTGGTCAGTGCCGCCATGGGTTGGATAGCCAAAATACTCTGCGCGAGGCGCTCTCGGATTATTCGTGCCGTCTGGGTTTATTGATGCAGCTTGATGCCCGGGAATCGCGGTCATACCGGTGACCACGTCTGGCGCAATATCCTGCCACTCCCGCATTTTTTGCGGTGTAACCTTTTGGTACACATTCAAGTCAGTAGCCTTTCGCGCGGGGTGATTCACTGACAATAGCGGTTGTGGTGACATCTTCTGCATAGCTTCTAACGCGGTAAGCATAGAAGCCTGCGTGTCTCTGGGAGATTCGTCAGGGTAAATTTCTCTGCGGTTGTACTGACTTTCCAAATCAAAAAGTTGGTCGGCTTCTTTCTCACTTTTTGGAATAATCAGCGTACTGTGTCGCGCGCCTGGGGTGTCGAACTCCATACCATAAAACTGCATAATTTCTGGAATGGCGGCTCTGGAGGCAACCAGTTCCGGGTACGCTGAATTTCGGTTTACTGCACTGTGATTTGGACCACCATGGTCGGTTGTTACCATCCAATCTAATTGATGAAATGCTGCCATTTTGGCGTTCAATGCAGTGAAATAATGGGCGTCACCAAATAAGAGCGGCGAAGGGGGTTGAGTCTTCCAGTTCCATCGTGCGCTATATTTACCGTGAATATGGTGGTCACCGGCTAGCCAGGTTTTACCATCTTCAGGCACAAAAGCACGGCTTTCATTGTGTTGCTGGTTTACCGATACACACGCTGACAAGACAAGTAATCCGCTCGTAAACGTTATCATTAAAACTTTTTTCATTACTGTTTAAATGTCCAATGGAAAAAGCATACCAGGCAAGCCTGGTATGCTACTCATTTTAAAATTGCATGGTTGCACCAAGCATATAAGTACGCCCACTGGTCGTGGTATTGTATGCACGATCGTGAGAATCGCTATATAACTCCTGACGCTCATCGGTGAGGTTAATGCCTTCAAAGCTCAGTTTAATAGTGTCGGTTAGTTGGTAGAATGAAGAGAAATCGATGAATGTTGTACCGTGATAACCTGATTCATCCTGATCGCCACTGGAAGACGCGCCAGTAAGGTATGCACTTCGGTATGCCGCTGACACTCTAGCGCCCCAGCCTTCCTGCTCGTAGTACAGCGTAAAGTTATAACTATTTTTCGATAATCCCGTGAACGCTTTTTCTTGGTCATTACCTTCTTCGCCATAGATATTGCGATACAGAGCATCACCATCTGCATAGGTATAGTTTGCAATAACCCCTAAATGATTAAATGGTGCAGGAAGGAAATCTAAATCGCGAGAGAAAGTTAACTCCACCCCTTTAATTTTCGATGCGTCCATATTCTCTGGACGCTGTAAATAAAAAATACTGTCGACGGTTTTATCTACAGGTAGCAATTCTGCCGGTAAGCCCAATGATGAATACACTACTTCACTGGTAGTATCGACAATGAAATTATCAATCTCTTTATAGAAAATGGCAGCTGCGGCATAACCAACGTCATCGAAATACCACTCAAACGCGGTATCCAAATTGTTCGATTCAAAGGGTTCCAACATTGGATTTCCCATCGTCACGCTGGTAATCGCATCCCCCGATGTTTGCGAGACTGACGCGTTATAGCTTAGCGCCCCCAAGGACGGACGGGTTATATTTTTGCTCACCGATGCACGCCATAACACGTTTTCTTGCAACTCATAGACGAGGTTGATAGTAGGCAAAACATCTGAGTACGAACGGGTGGTCTCTATGGCGGCACCCGATGATTTACCGGCCGCCGTAATATCTGTTTCAAAATATCGTAACCCAGCACTTACTAGCAGCGGCTTACCTGCAAACTCGTACTCCCAGCCGTATTGCACGTACATCGCCAACGTTTCTTCTGTTACTGGCGATTTGTCATTTCGTGTAAGCTCACTGTCATCAATGTTATAGCCACTAAGCCCATAAAAATTTAGCAATGCGTCTAAATCACCTTGAAGCCAGCTGGTGTTGGGATGTTCACTATACTCTTCAACCAGAGCATCATTTAGTGTGGTGACGCCGGTATTTTCAGGTGCAATATTTTGCGCATTGCTTTGGGTTAATTGGTAAGCAGAATTCTCGAATTTTTTATAGTTCACTCCAAATTGGAGCTCTCCTGTATCGCCCACGAGGTAGGTGAAATCGACTTTTGCTGTGTCAAAATCATTAGTAATGTAGTTTTCCTGCAGGTAGATATCTTTCATCTCGTAGCCATCGAGTTGCGTAGTATCGAAGTCAGACGAAGTGCTAATACCGTAGAAGCGATCTTGCCTGAAGTCTGTAGCGATATCCACGATGCCTTTGGCATGAATATTCGATTTTATAACTTCAGGCTGATCAAAGTCAGATGAACTTGTTCCAATAACGGCACTGGCATAGAACTCAGGGTTTATTGTCCAGTCCATACTAAGCGTATATTGGTTAAATTCCGACTCATTGTAACGACGAGAGTTCTCGTTACGCCACGTTGCATTCTCATACAAGGCGTAAACGACTTCTTTTTGCCCGTCGTTTTCTTCCCATGTAAGATCAGATACAACCTTGTTGTCTTTCACTGCAGAGTGATGTTCATCGGTATTGTTTTCTAACTCTGCATGCATGATGTCTAGCGTTAGTGAAAAAGAATCAGACAGTTTGTATTGGAAAGCGGCAGTGACACCTAAGCGATCTTGAGTATTGTTCCAGCGAGAAAAGCGATGACCACGAGGAAACCAAAGTTCACCTGAATCTAACTCAGCTTGCAGGTCGGTATTTGCTGGATCCGCAGCAGTTTTTCCACCTTCTCGGCGCCAGCGTGTAGTATTGGTTCCATACTCGGCAGTTTCACGTTCACTGTAAGCTACGGAAACCAATGCGCCAAATTTGTTCCAAACATTCGAAATAAGCCCAGCCATACGAGGGTTAGTTTCTTCGCTATTCGTGTTGTAGCCGCCTCGTACCGACAACGCACTTTTGAACCCGTCATAATCGAATGGTTTTGCGGTAAATAGCCCGACCGTTCCGCCAATGCCGCCCTCTTCCTGAGCGGCTGAGTAGGTTTTGCTAATGTCGATTCGATTGAACAACTCAGATGCGAAAACATTAAAGTCAAAACCACGAGTGCGACTTACACCGCCGCGGGCATCCATGGGTGATGAAGACGTGCCCATTGCTTCCATACCGTTTACTTGAACACGTGTAAAATCGGGACCTAGGCCGCGTAATGAAATTTGGCGGCCTTCGCCACCTTCTCGGGTAATGGTAATCCCTGGTACTCGCTGCAGAGAGTCGGCCAAATTAAGGTCTGGAAAGTCTGCGATATCTTCTGCCAAGATTGTATCGCGGGAGATAATGGCATCTTTTTTCAAATCTTTCGCTCTAATTAGTGAGCTACGAAAAGAAGTGACTTCAATTACTTCAACGTTTTCATCAGCAACTGATGACTGCTGTGCTGTTACAGGCGTAACACCCGTTAATCCAGCCAACACACCCAATGAGAGTGTGGTTTTGGCAAATTGATTTTTCATGTGTGATCCTAGTAGTGCAAATTTAGAGTGAGATGTTCCGGTGCGCACGGTTGACACATGTAATGAGTCAGTAGCTGAAAAAAGTAGACAGACTTTTTGATGAAACTTTTGTGACGAAACTAATAGGAAAGGCTTTTACACAAAAGTATGTGTATGCATTGTTATTGCAATAATAATTTCGATAGCGGGATTGGTTATGTATAAGGAGACAGCTTTGTCTCGAAAGTGGAGACGATTGAATAATGGTGCCTCGACCCGGGATTGTAACGCGCGGCGCAGCCGCAGGGGTACGTTAGCGTGTGCCGTTGACTTCGTAAGCCCTGGATCAAAAAAGCCTTCGCATTTCTGCAAGGGCTTCCTGAATAATGGTACCTCGACCCAGGATTGCAACCGCAGGGGCACGCCAGCGTGTTCCGCTAACTTGATACAACAACCTAGATCAAAAAAGCCCCGTACTTTCGTACAGGGCTTCTTGAATAATGGTGCCTCGACCCGGGATCGAACCAGGGACACGCGGATTTTCAATGCAAATCACCACTCTAAAGCATTGAAAATATGCAACTTTTAATTTCTTTGCAAATTCTTTGCAAAGAGAGCTCTTTTCTGTTTTACTGGCGCTATGGCAAAACAGACTGAAAGACACGACATAAACGACGAGCTGTATATCTTTAAACAAGATAACAGTGAGCGCTGGTATGCGCGATTTATACTAACCAATCACAAAAAATGGCTCTGTAAATCAACTAAGAAGAAAGATAAAGACGAAGCTATCGCCATGGCACATCGAATCTTCTTAGACCACCAAATTAGACACGAAAATAACACACTAGTCCAAAGTAAGCGATTCAAAGACGTAGCTGACCGCGTCATCGAAAAGCTTGAAGAGCAACTAGAACACGGGGGCGGTAAACGCACCTATAAAGACTATATTCGAGCGTTAGAAAACTACCACATCCCCTACTTTTCGCGTACGTTTATCACCTCAATTGACCAAGAAGAAATATCTAAGTTTGATGAGTGGCGTAAGGGACGAATGAAGAAGTCTCCAGCCTCCTCTACATTATTAACTCACAATGCTGCTCTTCAGCTCGTTTTTAAAGAAGCTATTGAGCAAAAATGGATGATCGCCGCTCAAGTACCTGTTCTTTCTTCGAAAGGTGGAACAGGCACACGTCGTGCGGCTTTTTCTGAAGAAGAGTATGATGTTATCCTCAACGAAATATATGAAGGTGAGCAAAACGCTCATAGTGAAAAGACCCGTCAAATTCGTGAGTTACTATACGATTACTGTGAAATAGCAGTTAATACCGGAATTAGGCCCGGCACGGAGATGGAACACCTAACTTGGAAAGATATCGAGATTAAAACTCAAGGTTCAAAAGCTCAATTTTTCATCAATGTCTCTAAGGGTAAAACAACAAAATATACGGGACCGCGTAAAGTAGTTTGCAAACGTGATGTGATAGGAGCCCTAACGAACCTACGAGAACGCTTTCCATTGCGCACACCCAATCAAAAGCTATTTTTGCTAGCAAGTGGCGAGCCCACAAGGCAATTAGGTAAGGCATTTGAGAAAGCTCTTCAAAGTTCCGGATTAAAAGAGTCACCCAGAGGACCTCGAACGCTGTACTCTCTCCGACACACTTACATTACGTGGCAGCTTCTCAACGGAACCAGCATAGACGTAATTACGCGTCAATGTGGAACCAGTACAGAAATGATCGAGCAGCATTACAGTCATGTAAAACCCGAGATGTTTGCAGATGCATTATCTGGAGTTACTTTTGATAAAGAAGAACCAAAAGCATTGTCTAAGAAAACCTTACATAGACGCGCAAAGACCGCAGAGCGCGATGAAAAACGCTTCAAGGAATGGGTAGAAGAGTATAAAAGGCGTGGGTGTATTTAGTCCACCATATAGGAGATAAGGTTACTTTTTTGTCGTTTAACGGTGGCTTCTTCGGTTGCTTTTAAAAATAAAGAATAGTTATTGAAGATATGTAAATTTAATCAATGCGCTCTAAAACCAAACGAAAATCATAACTCAGTAAAAAATTCAATTACTAGTATTGATTCATAATCTTCGAAAGTCTGCAGGAAGAACCTCAAAACCCGCAAAAATGTCCGTAAGAGAAGTAAATAGCACAGCGCAGCTCGTATGTTCATCTGTTTGAACTCAAGCTGTAACTGCTTTTGGAAACTAGAGTTATCAGGGATGAAGGAATTACCGAAGTTGTGCGTATGCTCCTATAGTAATCCCAAATATATCTGCATAAGCGACTCGAATAAAAGCGCCAAGATCATAGCCCAGATTTAAATCAGTTTTGAGATAATAAAGTCAGCTTTCAACCGTGCTTTTGGTTCTGAAACGTTTGCTAAGCTATACCCTCAAACTTCTTTAAGAGAGAAGCAAAGAGTGCTCTATTGTTCGCTTTTTAGTATCTAAAAAGACAATAATTTGCGAAACATTGTTTCATTAAAAACTAGTCCTGACGGGTGAGGTTTACATCTTCTCAGGTTACAGTTTTTACATTACATATGCTTGAACACTTTCGATGCTGAACAGCTTATTAGTAGAAACCCTGTAGCCGATTCAACTCCTGCTATCATTCGTAGATGTCCGTCCGGCTCGATACTTCCAAGACCCAATGTAGTAATCGTAGTTAGTGAAAAGTAAAAAATATCCATGGAAGTGGCAGGTTGCTTAAAATCGCCGAGCTCGAAATAAAGTCCAATTTCATACGCCAGAGTAAAAATGACTGCTAGTAAAAGTTGGCTCGAAATGGCAATAACGACTACCGACAGTGTTTTTATCCAAGCTCCCTTCAATCTCTCGCTGATATTGTCCGCGACTACTGAAATATTAAAAAGATGCAGCCCTACGCAGCTCAACAGCGCAGCTAAAACTATTAATATAGACAAAAACATAATATTTCCTTGTTGGTACAAAACTTGACTAGTTAAGATTGATTGGTTTGTAACCTCTCTCAAGCTTTCTTTTGTTAGAAAGATCTACAAATATTAACTATTTCTTAAGTAAGGATTACATATGAAATACTCTAAGTTCGCTGCAATGATAATAACTTCAACTGTAGCGATGTTTTTAATGATGTACTTAAATACCTACGCTATCTCGCATGTCTGGTTCAGTGAGACAAGGACTTATATGGCACTCTATATGGGGGCAGGCATGGCGATTATAATGTTAGCTTTCATGTTAGGTATGTATAGCAACAAGAAACTCAATACAGCCATTTTTATAATAGCGGCACTTACTTTCGCCTTGTGTATCTATCTTGTTCGTTCACAAAGTACCATTTCAGATACCGCTTACACGAAAGCAATGATTCCTCATCACTCTATAGCTATTTTGACTAGTGAGCGTTCTAACCTTGAAGACGTTCGCGTACGAGAATTAGCAAACGGCATTATTAAAGCTCAGCGAAAGGAAATAAAGGAGATGGAGTGGTTGATAGAGGATATAAATAAGAATGGCAAGGTAACAACTCAGGAACAGGCCGAACAGCGTCCAATTCCTCAATTTGAAGGTAAATTGAATAAAGGAAAGGAAAATGAGTAAGAAAGCTATCCTATATAGAATGGTTACTAAAGAGCACATTTGCCCTTACGGTTTAAGGTCAAAAGACTTACTAGAGCGAGAAGGCTATTTAGTAGAAGACAATCATCTTACTTCACGTAATGACACCGATGATTTCAAGCAAAAGCATGGTGTAGAAACGACGCCTCAAACCTTCATCGAAGAAAAGCGAATTGGTGGATATGATGAGCTTCGTAAATACTTCGGGAAAGGAGAAGCGGGGCAGAACGGAACTACTTATGCACCTGTTATTGCGATTTTTTCTGTGGCAGCTCTGCTATCGTTAGCATTCCAGTTCTTTGTTTCTGAAGACTTCATCTCTATAAGAACACTGGTTCTCTTTATTGCTTTCTCAATGACACTACTTGCAGTTCAAAAATTGAAGGATTTGTATAGTTTTACAAATTCGTTCATAACCTACGATTTGTTGGCAATGAGGTGGCTTCGATATGGTTACATCTACCCATTTCTTGAAGCCTACGCGGGGATAGGAATGGTAGCTCAACTGCCTGCCATAGCTGTTGCGCCATTTTCACTATTTATAGGAACCGTTGGGGCAATTTCTGTCTTTAAAGCAGTATATGTGGATAAACGGGAGCTCAAATGTGCTTGTGTCGGTGGGGACAGTAACGTGCCGTTAGGTTTTGTTTCACTATCAGAAAACATTTTTATGATAGCAGGCGCATTACTCATGTTATCTTTTTAGTTACAAGAGTTGCTTATCGACTAAACTTAATAAAAGTAACTCTATCAGCTTTTAAGATTGAAAAGACTGCTTGTTTAACTACATAGGAAGTTGTTTATCTTAGTTACAAGCAAATGTCATTGATTAAAGTGTCCTTAAGACTTATCTTTTCTAAGGGAATAACGTCGCGTAAAGGTTGAGAGCAAATACAAAGTTATGAGATCTATTATTTTCACACTATGCATTGGATATTTATTGGTACTGTTTACCGTGCCAGTTGATGCGTGTGAAATGAAAATGGATGAACATAGCTCATTAACTAAGGTTTCTCACAAATTCGCAGACGCTCATGAGGAGAAACGTAGCAGTTCACCTAGTTCTAAGCATCAAAGCGCTCACACTGATGGACACCCCTCGCATTCGGGTAAATCAGGTTGCTGCAATGATGGATGTATGTGTATAGCTACCAATTGCTACCACTTTGCAAGTCTTTTTTACGTTCCCATTCGTCAATTTGAAACAACTTTTGCTGAGCAGTATGACATTATCGCTCTAGCTGTTCCCCCCAAAATTTTCACTCCACCTTTTCGTCCCCCGATAGCCTAAGGTACTGACTTAGTTAGTAATACTTTTTAAATGGATGAAATTCCTTCGTCCAGTTAGTATCAATTCAAAGGCTAAAAACTATGAA